>Ga0326727_10002263_pt1 | contig 66969 bp, 63 predicted proteins | sample MB2enrmetagenome_FD_207643 | JGI IMG/M metagenome (GOLD analysis project Ga0326727, IMG submission 207643) | Lab enriched peat soil microbial communities from McLean, Ithaca, NY, United States - MB29MY | ecosystem: Environmental > Terrestrial > Soil > Wetlands > Peat | place: USA: New York...
GTACCGCTTGTGGGCATCAAACGCGATATACTCTCCCATGCGCGACTCCTTTCTTTCCGGTCTTCCTACCGACAGCTTAGCGCTGTAAGTAAGGGTCGCGCTTTCATATCTTCATCCCGACCGGAGCAGCCCGCGCCTTACGCGGGCTTGCAGTGGAGGGATCACTCTTCGATCTCAACAACCCCCTCTTTTCCGCGGCCTTCTTGCGCTTCCTCCCCGCTCTTCATTGCGAATTCTTCCCCTCTCTTACCGCCCCCCCTCGTCAATCTCATCTCGTTCGTCGCCTCAAACCCCAGGCTCTCGTACAATGCGCGTCCCTCCGGGCTAGCGTGCAGGATCACCGCTCCGACCCCTTCTTCCTCACACCAATTCATCGCCATCAGCATCAACTGCCGCGCCAGTCCCTGTCTCCGGTATTCGCGTTCCGTGTAGACATTCAAAATATTCCCCCGCCACTTGCCTCCAGCAGTCATGAGCGGGGGCCAATCCATCAGCCACAACCCCGCTCCCGCGGCCACTGTCCCATCCGGGGTGATCGCAAACCACGCCAGGTACTCGCCCGCCTCCATCTTTTTCCGCAGCCACGGCCGGAACTTCTCGCTCATCTCATCCAATGCGCGCTCGTCGCGATTTCCCATATCAAAAAACATCGCGCGCCGGTGATGCACTATCGTCTCCAAGTCCCTCTCATCCAATCGTGCCGCCCGAATCTCCATAATTTTCTAAGCTCCTTCTTCGCCTAGCGCTTTCCACTCGCTGCAAGGCACAGAATATCGCCCTGCATGCTTCATTCAAACAGTCATGCAGTTTCCGAGCCTCGGCGCCTCCGCCCCCCTCTGCCCTTCTCTCGGTATCCTCTGTGTTCTTCCCTCTTTGACCTCTGTGTCAAAGATCTCTCTTTTCCGGTTTTTCTCGATTCCCAGGCTAACTCTCTTATTTCGCTTTTCGTCTCTGGCGTGTTATCTTTCCCTTTTCAGGGGCATCACATGTCAGTAAATGACGATCCGAAGAGGATCGTCATCCCGAGGAGCATCGCGACGAGGGATCTCACCCTCTTCGCTCTCAACAAGGAGCACCTTCCATGTCCGTCAATAAAGTCATCCTCGTCGGCCGTCTCGGCCGCGATCCAGAAACGCGGTTCACCTCCGGCGGCCAGGCCGTCGCTAATTTCTCACTCGCCACCGACGAATCCTACAAGGACCGCAACGGCGAGCGCCAGAAGCGCACCGAATGGCACAAGATTGTCGTCTGGGGAAAGCAAGCTGAAATCGCGCAGCAATACCTGAAGAAGGGTTCGCTCGTCTTCATCGAAGGCCGCATTCAATCCCGCGAGTGGCAGGATAAGGAAGGCCAGAAGCGCACCAGCTTTGAAATTGTTGCCACCAATTTCCGCATGCTCGGCGGCCGCTCCGACGGCATGGCCGCTGGCGCTGGTGCTTCCGCTGCTACCGGAGCACCCCGCGGCGAAGAGTTCGATCATGCCGGCCCCGCTGAAGAAGCTCCAGGCGGCGCCTCCGGCCCAGAAATCTCCGACGAAGACATTCCCTTCTAGCGCCATCTAGCCAAGTGCGTGAGGGTGCCCCGGCTCGAGGAGCGCGGTGGATCTTCCTGCCCAAAACAAAACCGGGGAAGCACCCCACGCTCCCCCGGTCACTGATCTCTGAGAACTGAATCTCAAAAAAAACCACTCACATCGGTCCAGCGCCATCGCGCCCCAACTCAAACGGATAATTTGCCGCCGGAGCTTCGATCGCCGGAAGGATGGAGCTGCGATAGCCGCTGCACTCCAGAGCGCCTCAGCGCAAAAAGGACCGCCCATCCAACAGCTCCTATCACACAGCCGGCCACGAACAAAAGTGCGAATGTCGAAATCAACGCGAACTGCGCCGGCTGAATCGGACCGACATACGGATGCGTGTCCGGCAGCGAGGCCTGGATCGCTTTAGCCTTCTCAATCGCCATCACAATTGCCGCCAGGATGACCAACATCAGCCAACCGGTGGCTTTCGGAAATCGGAATTCGGAACGCATACTAAACCTCCTTAGTGGAAACACAACCCAGGGATGTAAACCCGTCATGGCGCGGACATGTTCTCGCAACGCCCCGTGCAACAGCCCGGCAATTTCGCGCGCCCAGAATGCCCACCTCGCCACCACGCCGGAATTCCACGACTCCGCCTGCCTTTCACACAGCACGGCCACCATCTCCTCGCCATATTCGAGCCGGTGGGACGGGGGATATAGATAAAGCAAGTAGCGGCAAAACGAGAGCATCCCTCACGTCTCCTTCGGCGCCATGCACAGGCTCGCCACTCGGGTGAGTTGCTTCAGCCGGCTAACTTCCAGTCGCAGAATCTGTCGCCCTTGAGAAGTGAGCCGGTAAGCTTGCCGGCCTCGTGAGCTGTCATCTTCTTTGAAGCGCTCGATCCAGCGGCCATCGAGCAGCCGCCGAATGGCGCCGTAGAGAGTGCCGGTGCTGAGCTTGACGCGCCCGCCGCTCATCTCCTCGACATTCTTAAGGATGGAGTAGCCGTGACGCGGACGCTCTGCCAGGCTAAGAAGTATCAGCAATACGGGCTCGCTAAGGGGCAACGCTTCCATGGGTCCTCATACGACATGTCGTACAACGCCATATTGTGCCTCTTGCCCCCACCTGTCAAGAAGAAATTTCCTCCCTTCTCCGGTGCCCCGTCGTGAATCCCACTCTCGCCAAATAAGCAAAATCGGAGAAGCACCCCGCGCTCCCCCGGTTCCTGGTATCTGATCGCTGATATCTGATAGCCTCTTACTCAAAACTGACTACTGACAACTGCCTCCCAGTCACATCGTCAGCACTACGCGGAACTCCGCATGGCCGCCGCTCGCCATGCGTTCGTACGCGGAGCTTAATGCACCGGCGCTGATGCCGTGGCCTCGCGTTTCCGGATCATCAAGATGCCGACGATCAAGATCCAGATAATCGGAGGGAAGCTGCCAACGATGATGGGGCCCCATCCGAGAGCATTGTAGAAACGAGTTTGGTCGAGCGTGCCCCCATACATGGCGGGAACAGAAGCGGCACAGAGCGCGGCGCCGACATAAGCCAGCCAAGCGGTCCACCTGAACAGCGCCCCAGTGGCCCAACTCGCGTATCCCGCAGCGCCCAGAAAGAGCCCCGTCGTAACGAACGCCATGGGGCCATTGAGCATGAGAATTGCGCCTTCGACCAAGGCTCTTACCGCTGTGGGATCGGCCTTGCCCCCGAGCGTATCCAGGGCAGCGCCGCCCATCAGCGAGTCGGCGACTAGTGTGACAGCCATCCAAAGCAGTCCCGCGCCGTAGGCCAGCGTAGCCGCCCACTCATACTCTGGCCGCGCTTTCCGGATCAGATGACGAAACCCGGCGATGAAGATCATGAAGCTGACGTAAATGCACATGTCCAGCAGCACGCGGGTGAGAGCGACGTCTTTGATTTTCGCCATGTATTGGCTGTAAGCAACAGCGTCGTTGATGTGCGGCGGGCTGCCGACCCCCCAGAGCGGGAACTCCATCAGCACCAGGACGAACACCGCCACTCCAAATGCACCCGTCCAGCGAAACACTTTTAGATCGTTCATGAGCAACTCCTTTGGAGGTACGTGCAACAGTTAGCCCACCGAGCATGCCGACGCCGGCGGGCGGCGCAGGCTTCGCGCGGACACAACTCTGGGCGGGTTGCCGGACGGTAAGCGGCAGGTGGCGCAGGCAGGCAAGGCGCAGGTAAATCTGAATTCTTAGCGCAGCAGCGAGCTGAAGTGCGCGCCAAGATAGTATGGCCACAGCAGAATCGCGAGGACACCCTTCCAGAAGGTCAAGTGTAGAAATCCGATGGTGAAGAGCCATGCTCCGAACCACACGCACCCCACAATACTGTGCTGCTCGATTCGTATCTTTTCCATACCGGGAAGTATATACCGCTTCTAGTCGAAGCCGCATCATGCAATCCGCTAGGGTCCGAGTACGCCTCGATGCACGAGGCGTTGACCCAGGCTTAAAGCGCTAAGACAACTTTGCGGGGCATTCGATGAGAGCCACAGCCACACCGGTTCTACTTTCTGTCACTCCCCGGTCATTTTCTAAAGTGGTATCCTGCCGATGTGAGCTCTGAATTCACCCGAAAGACTGCGCCTCCCGCCGCGATGTGGGCAATAGAGAAATCATATTTTGAGTGGAAGTACAAATATCCCAATAAGACGGAGTACGCATATCTCCGTTTGGCGCTCCAGTCTCGCTATCCACTAAACAGGAAGATCCCCGAGATAGCAGCCCGGTGCAGCAGTCTCGATGACGCAGTCATAGAGGCTGTCAAGATTGATCTCGGGGATTTTGTCGCGCAGATGTTCAGGCCTGTGCTAGAGGCTTTCCCACTCTGCTCGGTGTGCCGGCGATATCGAGCGCTGAGTTCCGTCGATACTCTCTGTTACGGATGCAGGAACTTCGGCGATTTCATTGCTTGCCACAGATGCCGCCTCTACTGGAAGAGAGATGCCAGGTTTTGTCAAAAGTGCGGGTCGCCACTCACAGAGGCCTGCGGAGCTCCAGTGATAGAACCGCCGGCCACAGGCCGCCCGCCAAAAGCAGCTTTCCCAGCAGAGGCGGAGGTCGTTGCCGGCATAAGACTTCTTGAGAAAGGCGATGTAGACGAGGCAATCAGGCATTTAGTAAGGGCAGTAGGACTTAAGACTGATTTCAGTTTAGCGCACGCTTTTCTTGGTGTAGCGTTTCACAGAAAGGGTGAACTTGAGTCTGCGATCCACCATTATCGCTGTCGGCTTGCCCTTGATCCGAAGGACGCCCAAACATCGGCAAACCTTGGCGATGTGCTGTTAGCCAGTGGGGATATAGAGGGGGCCATCGCCCAACTCCGCAACGCGATCAGCATTCAAAGCGACCTGCCGGGACCCCATTACGATTTAGGGTTAGCCCTTCAGTTGAAGGGCGACCTTGCTGCGGCCATAGACTCCTACAAAAGAGCCGTGGGCCTGGAGCCTGACAATGCTGACGCACACATGAACCTCGGCGCGGCTTTTTACACGAACGGCGACCTGGAAAGCGCGATATGCGAATACAAAGAAGCTCTGCGCATTGATCCCGCCTCCCCTGCTGCCTTGTCGAACTTGGGCATCGCACTTTTCACGAAAGGGGATTTGGACACCGCCGAGGGGATACTAGTTGCCTCGTTGAAGGCTCGACCGCATCACGCAGCTACTCATGCGGCCCTTGGCAGGGTTCTCGAAGCAAAAAACGATAATGAAACAGCGATTCGCGAGTTTCGGGAAGCGATTCGACTGGACCCGCAGGACGCAGATACTCACTTCGAGTTGGGCAGGCTACTCGTCGGCTTCGGAGACCTGGAGGGAGCGCTGCAGGCCTTGCAGTTTGCTGTCGACTTTGGTGGCGATGACAATGCAGCGGCCCATTACGAGCTTGGCCGCGTTCTTTCTGCGAATGGAAACCTTGATGATGCAGTGAGCGAGTATCGGGCGTGTCTACGATTGAATCCCTCACACGCGCACTGTCACTTTGAACTGGGACGCGCACTTGAAGAACAGGGTAAGCTTGGCGAGGCGCTAGAAGAATACTGCCTTGCTGTGGAGTACAATCCCTTCTCAGATAAGATGAGACGTTCTCGAGATGCGCTTTCGGACCGTTTCGGAATCCATTAAAGCACTGAGTAGCACGCGCTGTATTGCCTTCCGATATTTGTCTGGGCAAGCAGGAGCTCCCTTTCCCTGACCTCTATTGTTAGCGAAACGATCGGTCAAACCGAGCTCATGTTTTCCTGACGCAATCCAACAAGTTTTCACACTGCTCGGCTTCACTTTCAGTTCCACGGCTGCCTCGCATTGAATCTCACGATACGTTTTCATGTCGGGAATCCTCCTCTCGGGTAGTGTCCCGGAACCCGTAGAAAAGTAGATAGCACATTTTGACAGGTAGCGCATGCTCAACCGCCGGGATAACGTTGGATGCCCCGCGTTCCGGTATTGCATGTGGGGGTTTTGACTTTGATTGCTAGCTCAGCCGAGGAGCAATTTTCGGGCTAGGGCTATGGCTGCGGCCGAGGCGCTGGGCTCGCTCAGTTTGGCGCGGACGAAATCGCGCGTGCCGCCGCCCTTGCCGGGAAATGTTGCGGACACTTGCTTGAGCAGCGCGGCGAGGTCCTTCCCTGCCGAGGGATGCTGCGCGAAGACGAGTTGCCCGGACACTTCCATCGCCAGCAGCGCGACGGTGTGCTCCTTCTTGGCGAGTTCGGTGGCCAGTGGCAGCAACAGCTCCGGATGGACATCGCGCAGCACCTCAGCCACGACACGCACACCGCCTTCTCCCACCGCCGCCACGGCCAGCAGCTGCGCGCGCGCTTCGGCCAATTGCTGCAGCGCGCTACGCAGCGCTTTGAAGTTCGCATCGCGTTCGGCGAACCCCTTTTCGACCGCCGCCAGCGATTCCTCCGGCGCGCAGCTCAGGCGGTCGCCCAGCGTGCGCAACAACGCAAATTCGGCGCTGGCCAAGTGTTCCGCCCGGCTGCCGCAGGCAAACTCCACGCGAAAATCCTGACGCACCTTGGTGCAGCGCCGCACCAGCAGCGTGCCGATCTGCCCGGTGGATTTCACGTGTGTGCCTCCGCAAGGCTGCAGGTCCGTGCCCTCAATCTCAATGGCGCGCAAAATTCCTTCGCGCTCCACTTCCTTGCGCACGCCGAGCCGGGCAAGCTGGTCCGCGGTGCCATAGCGCACCGTGACGCGCCGGTCCTCGAAAATGATCTGGTTCGCCGCCCGCTGCGCGCCCAGCAGAACATCCGCGGACGGCTCCGGCCCGCGCAAATCAATGGTGCAGAGATCGCCGCCCAGGTGGAAGGAGACCGTCGGCAAGCCAAAGCGTTCCTGAAACACCGCCGAGAGCAGGTGCTGCCCGGTGTGCTGCTGCATGTGGTCGAAGCGGCGCGCCCACGCCACGCAGCCGTGCACCGGACCGGGAGTGAGTTGGCGATCCACGATGTGGAGAATCTCCTCGCCATCGTCACGCACATCCAGAATGTTCGCTTCACCAAGTTTGCCCAAATCGTTCGGCTGGCCTCCCGAGGATGGATAGAACGCTGTTTGGTCCAGGAGTACTTCCCACGCCGGACGCGTGCCGGAATCGGTGGCCACGGGCTCCGCAGACACGCAGCCGCGCACCTGCGCCTCGAAATTCTGCATATAGGAATCGTCGTAATAGAGCCGGTGAGTCGCCATGAACGAGAGTCTAGCATGAGCCCTTTTCATGGGCTAAGACCTCCGTTGTTGGTAGTGGGTCAGTTTTCGATCAGGCGACGCTTTGATTGCACATATGGGTCCCAGTACGAACATGTCCGGCAAGGCGCCTTACCAAGAGTTAGTTCGGAAAACGGCTCAATGAGCTGGGCATCGCGAGTCGTTCGCACCCTCTGGCAACTCCCATCCGTGAGCCCGTCGGTCGTGCACGGAATCTATCCACCCCAGCGGCGTAATTCGACATGGGAAATAGCAACCCCGAAGACCGACGGTGCAAGAAAGCTCCGTCCGGAACGCCCGGCGTTTCTCTTCTGCAGAAGCTTCCGTGAGCACAATGACGCGAGTCTCGTGGTAGTAACGTCGGCTGACAAACGAATCAACTTGATAAGGCCGTTCCTCTATTAGGCTCTGAGGGTTCCTCTCCGTGATTTCAGCATAGCCTTCGATGACATGTTCATCTGACCGAATGAACATAATCCTCTCCGAATAGCACGTCACCTTGCCATTTTTGTGATGAATCGCGACTCCAACCATCCATGGATGTAACCCAAGTTTCTGAAGGGCCGGGAATGCCTGTAAGACTCGCAGCAGGGTTACAGGAGGATTCGCGTCGATGCTGTAGCTCAGACTACTTCCCAAACAAGGGTCATATTGGGGCTTTCTGTCACCGTTCTCATCGGTGTAGTACGACCGGGCATCGTATTCGCTACCACCGAAATGATTGACGAGTTTTTGCGCATCTTCCACCGTGCTCTTTCCCGCTTGCAAAGTCTGAACCGCAAGGACTAATTGCTGCGCTTTGTGATGAGCATAGAAGATACTGACGTATCCAATGAGCAGAGCGAGAAAAGACAGTAACAAGACTAAGGCAAACAGTTTCCCTAGTAGTAGCGACCAGCGTCTGATAGCAACCGCTCCTGAGGCCTTCATCATACGATTAGACACCGAGATGGGCTCCATGTTCCAATCGTTTCCTCGACAACTCCTTATTAACGCCCCAGCCGGAAACTGACACACTACCCCAGTGTTTGTTCACCTGCACAGGGAGGTCAGAATGGGGTCCACAGTGAATCGGAGGGAGCCTCGCATGGAACGGGCGCGCATCAGGATATTAAGTATCGCCGCGATCGCCTGGCTCTTGCTTAGTACAAGTTCTCTCCCACAAACCACGCACACTGACGCGTTGTACGACGAGACTTACCGTCCGCAATACCACTTCACTCCCGCCAAGAACTGGATGAACGATCCCAATGGTCCCATCTACTACGGGGGAGAATACCACTTGTTCTATCAGTACAACCCCTTCGGTAACGAGTGGGGACACATGAGCTGGGGCCATGCCGTCAGCCGCGACCTGGTCCACTGGCAGCATCTGCCGGTGGCGATTCCCGAAGAAAACGGCATCATGATTTTTTCGGGCAGCACGGCGGTGGACTGGCACAACTCCAGCGGTTTCTGCAAGGAGATGAAACCAGCCGAGCCTTCATGCCTCGTCGCGATTTACACTGGCCACACCGAAACGCTGCAAACGCAAAATCTCGCCTACAGCAACGACCAGGGCCGCACCTGGACGAAGTATGCGGGCAATCCCGTGCTCGACCTGCACATGCAGAATTTCCGCGATCCTAAAGTGTTCTGGCACGCACCCAGTCACAAGTGGGTGATGGTGGCCGCGCTGCCCGCGCAACACAAGGTGCGCTTCTTTGGCTCGACGGACCTGAAGCACTGGAACGCCTTGCGCGACTTTGGCCCCGCCGGAGGGACCGCCGGTGTTTGGGAGTGCCCAGACCTGTTTCCGCTCCCGGTGGAAGGCGCAGCCGGGCAAACACGCTGGGTGCTGAGCGTAAATCTGAATCCCGGCGGGCCTGCGGGCGGTTCGGCTGATCAATATTTTGTCGGGCAGTTCGACGGTGCCACGTTCGTCAATGAGAATCCGGCGAATCAAATCTTGTGGGCGGATTATGGCAAGGATTTTTACGCATCAACGTCCTTCTCCGACATCCCTGAGGCGGATGGACGGCGCATCTGGCTCGGTTGGCTGTTGAATTGGGAGTACGCCGGCAAGGTCCCCACGTTTCCCTGGCGCGGCGTGCAATCCATCCCGCGCGTGCTCAGGCTGAAGCGCTTCCCGGAAGGAATCCGCCTGGTGCAGAGTCCAATAAAAGAGTTGCAGACCCTGCGCCAAAACCACGTGAGTCTAAGCGGGCAGGACATCGCGGCGGCAAACCGCGCTTTACAGGCCAGGCGAATCTGCGGCGACGCGCTGGAGATCATCGCCGAACTGGATGGCGGCAAATCCGCGGAAACCGGAATTCGCGTGCGCAAGGGCAAGGACGAAGCCACCATGATCGGTGTGGATTGGGCCAAGCAGGAGGTATTTGTAGACCGGACTCGCTCTGGGGACATCGCATTCGACGAAAAGTTTCCGGGCCGTCAAGCGGGGCCGCTGCTCCCGGCGGGTGGCAAGCGGGTGAAGCTGCACATCTTCGTGGACCGTTCCTCCGTGGAAATTTTCGTCAACGACGGCGCAACCGTGATTTCCGATGCCATCTTCCCTTCCCGCGACAGTCAGGACATTGAGCTTTACTCCAAGAACGGAGAAGCACAAATCGTAAAGCTGGAAGTCTGGACCTTGCGCTCAGCCTGGCAATGATCGGGAGGACCTGCCGGCACAATCCAAAGTGGCTCTCCCCCGTAACTTCTTCATACTCCCGTCACTTCTTTCTCCCGCCGCATCCGGTACACTGGAGTCATGGCAGTTCGACTGATCGCTCTGGATATTGATGGCACGCTGCTCAACAGCCGCTGGGAAGTCTCCCCCGCGAACCGCGAAGCCATTGCCGAAGCCACGCGCCGCGGCATCGAAGTCGCCCTAGTGACCGGGCGCCGCTTCGATTTTGCCCTGCCCGTGGCGCAGCAGATCCCCTCGTCGCTGACGATGATCGTCAATAACGGCGCGATGGTCCGCTCCAAGGAAGGCCACACGCACGTGCGCCATCTCCTGCCGATGGCCACGGTGCGGCGCGTACTGCAATCCACGGGACCCTGGCGCGAAGGCGCGGCCGTGGTTTTCGACCGTCCGCAGGCCAACCAGGTGGTGCTGGAAAAGATCGATTGGGAGGACCCCACGCGCGGCGGCTACTACACGCGCAACCGCGAATTTCTGGGTGAATCGCAGCCGCTGGAAGCCTGTCTGACCGAGGACCCTATCCAGGTGATGTTTACGGGTCCCGTTGCGCCGATGCGTGAGGTCGAGCAGACGCTTCGCAGCGTGCCCTTTGCGGGTGACTTTTCCCTGGCCGTGACCGTCTATGAGGATAAGGACTTCGCCATGATTGACGTCATCCACCCCGCGGTTTCCAAGGGCGCGGCCCTGGCCGAATGGGCAGGTCTCCGCGGCTATTCCCCGGCGGAAATCCTGGCCATTGGGGATAACCATAACGACCTGGAAATGCTATCCTTTGCGGGTATCCCTGTGGTCATGGAGAATGGGGTGCCGGAATTGAAAGCCCGCGGCTGGCATGTGACGCGTTCCAACGACGAGGACGGTGTGGCGGCAGCCATCGCCCAGTTTGCCCTCCGGGAGGCCCCCGAGTGCGCTTAAGGGCCATTGTGTCCGCGATCCTGGTGGTTTGTGGGCTCACCGCTGGGGCTGCGATTGCCCGTGCGGACTACGTGGTGCTGCGCAGCGGCGCCCGCTTGAACGTCACCGGTTACGAGTTGCTGGGCGACAAGTACCGCCTGCAGATGAACGGCGGAATCGCCGAAATCCCCGCCAGCGATGTGGTGGGCATCGAGCCGGAAGAGCTCTTCGAGCCCTTGCCCGAGCCGCTCAGCCCCAACACGCCCTTCCACGACCTCATCCGCGCGGCCTCCGAGCGTTATGGCGTGGACGCCGACCTGATCCACTGCGTCATCGCCATCGAATCGAATTTCAATCCCAAAGCGGTTTCGCCCAAAAACGCGCGCGGGCTTATGCAGTTGCTGCCGCAAACGGCCGCGCAATGGGGTGTGCACAATATTTTTGATCCGCGCGAAAACATCGAGGCCGGCACGCGCTACTTAAAGGACATGCTGGCACGCTATAACAACGACTTGACGCTGGCGCTCGCCGCTTATAATGCCGGGCCGGAAAAAGTGGAGCAGTACGGCCGGCGCGTGCCCCCCTATTCTGAGACGGTAAAGTATGTGCAGAGGATTTCGCGCAGCTACGCGCATTTCAAGTCTGACGCCGCGCAAAATAGGGCGCAAACCACGGCGAAAGTGGAGGGCCTGCCCGCCGGGAAGTAACCTCTCCGCCCCCTTCATCCAGCCGTTCGGTGGTTCTTCCTTTAGGGAGTGCCGCGGGCGCGGCGTGTGTGCCCGGCTCTTGGGTTCCTCTTCTCTGTGTCCTCTGTGTTCCTACCTCTGTGAACTCTGTGTTACCGTCCCTCTGTCTTCCTCTCCTCGGCGAATCTGTGGCACAGTCGCTTTTGAATGTGCTCTTGGGCTCCTCTTCTCCGAAACTGAAAACTTACAACTGAAAACTGATCACTCACAAGATTCTCCCTCGCATCATTCCTATGCGATTAACCCTCTTCAACTTCGGATTAGAGGATCAGTTCTGATTCGGAGCCGGTGCCTGCAGTGGGGGGCCACCCATGGGACCTGCTAGTGGGTTTGACGAAGGATTTTGGCTTGGATTTTGATTCTGACCAAAGCCCGAGGAGAACGGCGACGTTGTGTTTGGGGCACCGATCGGCGTTCCCAGCCCGGGGCCGGTTTGTATCGAGCCACCCACGCCGGCAGCCGTATCCTTCGAGGGATCCCAGATGAACTCAAATTCGCGGTAGTTCTTTGCCTTTTCGTACACCATGAACGATTTCTTGTTGACCTTGCTGCCCACGCCGATGATGTTGCCCCCGATGATAGTGGGTGTCTCGGCCGGGGCGATAGCCTGCGGCGAAGACATGGAGTCCGTCCCTGCGGGGTTTTGCCCGTTGGCGTTGGCGTCCGGCTGGCCGGTTGCATTCGGCGTACCACTCCCGAAACCGCTGGAGCCCATGGTCGAATTGGCAGTGTTTCCGCCCCCGAACGACGACCCTCCAAAGCTAGAGCCACCCGACGAGGCTCCGCCGAAAGACGAACCGCCAAACGATGAACTTCCGAAACCTGACCCAGATCCCTGCGCGCCTGGCATCATACCAACCGGCGTACCGAATCCCCCTGCCGACATCCCTGATCCGCCGGGAACCTGGGTCTTCAAACTCCCGATAAGTTGGCCATTCGGTCCCACGTAAATCAACCGCCACGACCCGTCCACGTCATTCATTGGATCCTTATAGGCCTGGCGCATGAACCGAATGCCGGTCTTCGGTTTAACCAGGTCATCGATTTCCACCGGGAAGCGGTGCGTTTTCATGTAGTAGCGCTTAATCCCGCGGACATACTGGTTGCCGCGCCACACCATTTCCTTTTCCTTCTCCCGCCGTCCGTCCGTCAGCACGTTGGGCGCAACGGTTATGGTCATGAGCACCAGCAGCGCCAGGAGAAACATCACCACGAGCAGGGCATAACCCCGCTGGGCAGAGGCTCGCGCGCGGCCTGTGAGCGGTTTCCTCATGCGGAAGGTCCCGGAACGGCCTCGAGTTGGTTGGAATTGCGCGCGCCCGTATTGGTGTCCTCGTACTCGATCTTTTCATTCCCGATATGCACGATGCGGATATGATTGAGGACAACCTCGCCTTCGCCCACAATGTGCACGTCTTCGTTGTCCAACAGGAATGCCTCGCGCGCTCCGCTGGACGGCAGATTGCCGTAACCAAAAAACTTCCACGGCAATTGCGGCGGCACGATCACCTCTTGCGGCACCGTCGGCACCGGATATGATGGTCCCACTGGTTTTGGCGTTGTCACTGGCACCACCACGGGCACCGCCGAGGCGACGAAAGGATTACGGCCGGAAGGTTTGTACACCGTCTTCTGCGCATCGCCGCGCTGCTTGAAGATGATGCTGAAATCCTGGGCATTGATCGGCGTATAGCTGTCCGTGCGGAACGTCGCTCCCCCGGGCGCACCCTTTGCGCGGTCGAAATTCGCATACCAGACCAGCGCCGCGACCACCAGCAGGGCCGCGAGCATCAGGAGCTGTCTCCGTTGTTTCGTCAGTGCCATCAAACCTTCCGGAAATACGTGCGCACGTGCAGGCTGATCCTCAAAAGGTTCGCGGGTCCCTGCCCCGAAGTGTCCGATTCCAATTGCAGCGAATCAACGATATAGAGGTTCTTGGAACGCTGCAGGTGGTTCACGAAGCGCACGATGCCGTTGTAATCGCCAGCCACGGTCGCCTCGATCTCCACCTCGTCCAGCTTGTGCTCCGTCAACTCCTTTTCGCGAAACCTCAGATCGCCGATGAGCAGGTGGGTGTCGCGCGCGAAACCGTTCAGTTCCTCCGAAATCGCGGAGTAACCCTTGTTTGCCGGGGGCAAATCCGCTTCGAACGCGTCAAACTTCTTCAAAACCTCGGGAATATTTTTCTGAATCGCGGCGGCGCGTTCCACGTCCGCTTTCACCAACTTGAGTTGCCGCGTTTCCGCCGCCAGAACCTGCTGGGGCGTTTCCCGCGCGGTATTCATCTTCAGGTTGAAATAGGCGAGCGCGGCATCCGCCACCAGCAGCACGCCGAGGGAAGCCAGGATAACGCGCTTTTTGACGTAGAAGTTGCGCATGTTCAGATCGCTGAGTACACCGCTGTAAACTCCACCGTCAGCGGGTCGGCACCCGGCTGGGACGGCGTGCCGGTGTGCTCGTTCATAAGTTTCAGCTCCGAAAAACTCTTGGAGTTTTCAAACGCCTTCAGCAGCTTAAGTTTGGCATCCTCGTTCGCCGCGCCAATCGCGAATGTGACTTCGGCGCCGCCCTTATCCAGCTTCGGCTCGATGTGCAAGACGTGCACACCTGCCGGTAAAGTGTGTTCCAGGTCCATGAACAGCCGCGTCCAGTTAAAGCTGCTGCCTTCCATCACCTCGGCGGTGAATCTGGCGCGGTCCTGGAGCCCCACGGTCTCTGGCTGAGAAAAATAATCGTCCAGTTTCTGTTTTTGCGCGTAGATCCGCGACATCTCGGCTTGCACTTTTTCCGTGCGGGCACGCAAATCCGCGTCCGCCTGGCGCAACGTGTAGAAGCGCCAGCCGAGGAGAGCAAACAGAAGGCCGCCAATGAGCCAGGCAATCGCCGCCCCCACCAAAAACGGGCGGTGGCTGACCAGCGGCTTGGTTGCCAGATTCAATCGTACGTACATAATCCCTTGCGCCTATTCTCCCTCAGCTCCGGTACAACATCCAGCCGACCAGCCCTTCCAGTTCCCTGTCGGCCAACGACCTGGCTTCGCCTTCCAGGCGGCCCTCCGAAATCGCCGCGCTCAAAAGCGAACGCACGTCGCACTTGAATTCTACTTCGAGCGGATGCACAAACTCCGGCCAGCGGTGCCCGAGTCCCGCCACGCGCACCGATTGAATGCCTTCCTGCCAGGTGTCCTGATAATAGGCAGCCAGCGGGAAAATTTCTTCCAGCAGCATTTGAGGGGTGACTTCGCCCGCATGCGTGGGAAGTTCCGTGCAGCGGTATCCCGCGAGCACGCCCTCGCGCACTATCGCGGTCGTCAGCGAAGTTCCCGAAATGCGCGCCAACAGCGTGGGCCGCTGGTCATGCAGCAGCGCAATCGCCGCCAGCGTCGAGCTGAGCACCACGCCGGGCCGCAGCGTGGCCGACTCCAGCAGCGCTTCGTATTCCCTGACAATGCGCAGCCTGGCAATGGCCGTCACCACGTCCACACCGTCCGTGCGCGGCGCCTGGCGCATGTAGGACAGCAGGGTTTCGTCAACTTCAAACGGCACGCTTTTTTTCAACTTCCAGCGCAGCATCGGAATGGCTTCCTCCGCCGAACGCGGGAAATCCTCGAAGTGCTGGACGAATACGCGGATCACCGGATCGGGCAGCAGCAGCGCCACGTCCTCATCCTTGGCGCCCAACCGCAGGCACACGTTGGTCACCGCCGATTTCACCGCCGCCGGGTTGCTGAGGTTTGTCTCCACCGCCGAGGGCAGGAGCGCGCCCAGGGGCAGGCTCTCCACGGAGAAACCATCCAGTGAACCACGGTGCGTGAAGCGCGCCCCGGCCACTCGCCCCGGGGAAATTTCCACGGCCAGCGGCGGATGCGGAATCGCCTCCATCCAGCGCGAAATGTGCCGCACCAGATTGCTCTGGAAAATGCCTTCCTGGTATGCGTTGGTGCTACTCAACGAAGGTCACCTTGTTGATCTCGCGGAGCGTGGTAATGCCGGCCCGCACTTTCGCCAGGCCGCTCTCGCGCAGCGTAGTCATTCCTTCTTCGATAGCCGCCCGCTTGATTTCGCTGGTCGGCCGCCGGTCCACGATCATTTCCCGGATGTGATCGCTCAAGTCCAGCAATTCGCAGATTGCCGTACGCCCGTGATACCCGGTGCCGGAGCATTCCAGGCAACCCGGCCCTTCCGCAAACAGGAAACCCGCGGTGGCGGCGGGATCGAGTCCGGACTCCCGCAGTTCGTCCGCGGTGTGCTGCTTGGGCTGCTTGCAATTTTCGCATATCACGCGGACCAGCCGTTGCGCCAGGATACAGTTCAGCGCGGAGACGAAGTTGTACGGCTCGACGCCCATGTTGATGAAACGACCGATGACGTCCGTGACGTTGTTGGCGTGTACCGTGGTGAAGACGAGGTGTCCGGTCAGCGCGGATTGAATGGCGATTTGCGCCGTCTCCTGGTCGCGAATTTCGCCCACCATGATCTTGTCCGGATCGTGCCGCAGGATCGAGCGCAGGCCGCGGGCAAACGTCAAGCCCTTCTTTTCGTTCACGGGAATCTGCGTGATGCCGCGCAACTGGTACTCGACGGGATCCTCGATGGTGACGATCTTGTCTTCGTCCGACTTGATCTCGTTGATCGCCGCATACAGCGTGGTGGTCTTGCCGGAACCTGTCGGCCCGGTCACCAGCACCATGCCGTACGGTTCGTGGATGTACCGCCGGAAGCGCCGCGTTTCGTCGCTCGAAAACCCCACCACGTCCAGGCTCAGCTTCTGAAATTTTTCCGACAGTGTTTCCTTGTCCAGCACGCGGAGCACGGCGTCTTCTCCGTGGTTGGCCGGCATGATGGAAACGCGCAGGTCAATGTAGCGCCCCTTGTACTTCACGCGGAAGCGCCCGTCCTGCGGCACGCGGCGCTCGGCAATGTCCAGGTCGCTGAGCACCTTGATACGCGAGATGACCGTGGAATGCCATTCCTTGGCGATGGGCTGCATGGCGTGCTGCAGCACGCCGTCAATGCGGTACTTCACGGCCACTTCGGTGTCACGCGCTTCGATGTGGATGTCACTCGCCCTGCGCTCCAGGGCCGTGAAGATGATCGTTTCGACCAGCCGCACCACCGGGCTCACCGTGGAATCGCGCGTCAGGCGATCCCCGGAAATGGTCTCTTCGCTCTCTTCTTCTTCCTTGGAGACTTGCAGCGTAAAAGCCTCGGTAGCTTGTTCCAGGACGCGCTGCGATTGCTCCGTACGCTTCAGCAGGTCGCCGATTTGCCGCGGTGTGGCGACCTTGTAGGCCAGCTTTTTCCCTAGGAGTAGCGGTAATTCATCGCTCAGGATGACCATGCCGGGATCGGCCACGGCAATCACCAGCGTGTTGTTGTGCGTCACCAGGGGCACAAAGTTGTAGCGGAACATCAGGTCCGCGGGAATCGTGCGGAAAAGTTCCGGATCGATGCGCTGTTCCGTCAGATCAATAAAGCCGCAGCGGTAACGGGCCGCCAGACGCCGCGCCTGCTCGCGTTCCTGCGCCGCGTCTGCCGCGCCTTCCGGCAGGGCCGAATCGTGAACGTTGGTGTCAGGTGTGCCCATAAATGATTGCAGTCCTTACTTTCCCGCTCCCGAGATGGAGAAAGAGAAAATCGGCAAATACAGGGAAATCAGAATAAAGGCTACCAGAAGCCCCATGAATATAAGAATAACGGGCTCAATTACCGCCACCATGGCGCCCAGCCGCAGGCTCACCTCTTCTTCATAGAATTCCGCCACGCTGTTGAGCATCGGCGCCAGCGCGCCGCTGGACTCGCCCACTTCGATCATGTCCAGCGCCAGATCTGGCATCACTCTGCTGGCAGAGAGCGCCCCGTGGAGCGACTCGCCTTCGCGCACCATTTGTGTCGCGCGCCCCACGGTACCCTGCAACAACCGGCTGGTAATGGACTCGGAGGCCGTTTGCAGCGCGCTAACCAGCGGGGTTCCGCCGGTAAGCAGCGTGGCCAGCGTGCGGCAAAACTGGGCCACCTGGAATTTCAACAACGTTTCGCCCAACACGGGTATGCGGAACTTCATACGGTCGAAGGCTATGCCGCCTTCTTCGCTGCGCGACCAGAAAAACACTCCCAGCATCGTCAGGAACACCGCCGCAATTAGTCCCAGAATATAGAAGCGGTAGTCCACCGTCACGCTCACCAGCAATTTCGTGGGACCCGGCAGTTGCACGCCCAAATCGCGGTACAACATCGCAAACTTCGGGATCACGCCGGTCACCAGGTAGGTCACGATGATTGACGCCACCGTCACCAATAGCGTCGGATACACCAGTGTCGCCAGGATCTTTTTCTTCACCCCCGTGCTGACTCGCTGGTACGCGATGTAGTAGTCCAGTACCCCCGAGAGATTGCCGCTCTTTTCACCGGCGAGGATGGCGGTTGAATACATCTTGGAAAATACGCCCGCCTCGTCCACCGCCTCCGAGAGCGACTTCCCTTCCCGAACACGGTCGCGGATCTGCGTCAGGACGGGCCGCAGCTTTGGGGCGGTCGCCCGGGTCGCCAACAGGTCCAGAGCGCGCAGGATAGGCAGGCCCGCTTTAATCAAGGTATTGAACTGCTGGTTGAGGATCAGGAAATCGTTGCCGCCGATCTTGCGTTCCTTGCGCACTCCGAGCATCCCAGTGATCAGGCTGCTGCGGGACTGCACCGAGTAAACGAACAGCCCACGGTCGGCCAGTTTCTGGCGCGCTTCCTCAAGCGTGCCGGCAGCTTCAACGTGCGAGAAGACCCGCCCATTGGCGTCGGCAACGCGGCAGACGAATTCCCCCATAGACTTCTAGTTTACCTCATTCGGAGAGTACCCCAAAAAGTGTCTGAGTAGAGCGGTTACATCCTGTGCAAGCGGCAGGACGGGAGCGAAAAGCCCTCCACTTCTTACTGACGCAGACCCGGCGAATCGGGTAGCGGGCCATTCACAATAACCATGCCGGGCTGTGCCGCGAATTGAAAGAGCGTTTTCGGCAAGACCGGATTCCACTGCCAATCCTTGAACGTGAATTCCACCTGTACTCCGGCTCCTTCATCCATCAGGATGCGGCTCAGTTCGCCCCGCGGAGAAAGTTCGAAGAGCACCGATCCTGCTCCTTTGGCAGGATGCAACTTTGCGGCGCCGCCCTGTTTGCCCGCACCTTCGCGAGGAGAATCGGCATCTCCCACCCCGCGCAGTTCGCAGCGGTACACCTTGTCCCCGGCCTGCCTTGGCGAGACATCCGCTGCCCGTTCCACTGGCGCGCAAATCCGCGAGAGCTTGATGCCGTCGGTCAGAAACGCCAGCGGTGTCCGCCAATCCTCGCTCTTTTTCGCCGCCATGCGCGTGGCCGTGTGGTCTTCCGGCGTAATGAACCACACATATTTCCCGTCGGCCAGAAAGGTGTTTTTCTCCGGCGCCTCATAGTCCCACCGCATTTTGCCCGGGTGCAGGAAATAGGACTTGCCCGCCTCTTTGCGGGTTACCTTGCCGTTTTCCGAGTATTCCTGCAGGAATGTCGCGGAGAGCGACCTGGCCTCCCGGTAACGTGCCTCAAATTGCCCCAGCACAGCATCGCGTTGTGGCGCGCCGAAAAGCACCTCAGTTTCTTGGGAAGTCCAACCCAGCAAGGAAAGAGCCAGGATTACAGGGAACATCCAACCTATTGCCGTCCGAAAGGGGGCGAAGCGCTCAGTTTGGAGGAAGCGTGAGGTCACCCCTCAATTGTACAGCAGCCTCGCTGCAGGCAATCAAATGCCGGGATCATTCGCAGTCGCCGGGCCAGTTGTATTATAGCGAATCACAAAGGTCTCGTCGGTGAAGAACCAGCGGCGCCCCGTGGTTTCGGGGGTAGTGGGATTCGCATTGACCGTGTAATTCGACGGTGTTCCGTTCTGACCATTGTTCCCGGTGACCACATAGGTAAAGGTGAATCCGTCTTTCTGATTGGTTTGTGCGACGGGATCGGGTATCAAAAGAGCGCTGGTGGAAGTGGGGCTACCAGTGGTACCGCCCAACGACACCAAGTCTGGCGAAAAACCTCCGCCGAATTGCACGAGATACACGGACTCTGCTGTGTTGATATCGCGCAGGGTTTGCACCGCGGACGCTTCGTTTGCTGTCATCTTGGATTGAATCAGGCTCGGGATCGCGATGGCAGCAAGGATCAGAATAATGGCCACTACAATCAGCAGTTCAATTAGCGAAAACCCCTTTTGCTTATGTCTCATGGCACCCGGTCTCTAATCACGCGTTCCCCTGAGTATACAAAAAGAGCGACTACGGTAAATAGAGCAAGCCACTAGCCAAATCCACCGCTCAAGACAACCCCAATGTTCCCTCTAATTAGCCTCTTTCGCGCCTCCCACCCGCCTGAATTGCCTCCCTTGTGACCAAAACTGTCATCCCGCGGACAGAACTTGTCTGGGAAATGAACCCCTATGATTTCCTCATCGGGAGAGACGGGTCAATTGAAAAAAACGGAGCAGGATCGAAATCCTGCTCCGTTTAGTTCCTGCGGGTTCGTAACCCGCCGGGGAATTTACTACTACAGAGCGTTGACGCCGCTGCCGCCTACCGTGCAGGTGCCCATATTACCGCCCGTGGACACGTAGTACAGCACCAGGTTCTGATCGGAGCAGAAGCCACGTGTGCCGGTGGAACCTTGATTCATTGGTTCTGCTTCGGAAGTATAGGTCGTAGCGGCCGGGGTAATCTTGAAGTAGTACCCGCTCTTCCCAACGGTGGCCGACACCGCGTTTTGCAGCAAGAGGTCGATCAAACAAGCGTTGGTCGAGCTGGGAGTCCCGCAAGTCGCGGTGCTGCCAGGGCCGAGTTGGTTCTGCGTCGCGAACGTGCCGGGATAGGTGTTGTTGTAGGTCACTTCGCCCGTGTTAATTGTACGCAGGGAGGCGACCGCCGAAGCCTCGTTCGCGGCCATCTTGGAGCGGATGAGGTTCGGAATTGCGATGGCCGCGATGATCAGAATGATCGCCACGACAATCAGCAGTTCGATAAGACTGAAACCCTTTTGATTCTTCATGAAATCTCCTTGAGAGAATGTATGGTGCCAGAGCACGACCTAAGAGGTGCACGGGGGGTGCCAATGCTAGGAGAACTGGTACGGAAGTATTAAAATACTCTCAACCTATTGATTCTTCATAACTTAGAACCGGTACACAGGGCGCTTCTTCAAAGTCTCGCGCGATTTCGTGCCCCAATCCCTCAAAATATGACACTTTTTGTCTGCCACAGATGCCAGAAATCGTCATCGCCCGACGTCCGCCAGTGGTGCAGAGACTCCCGGGAGCGGTCTCATTTACTCGATGGCCCGTTGCGGAAGCTCGGCAAGAGAAGAAAGCTATTATGGGGCCCCCTGATGGGGCCGAATGAGCAACCAGTGCCTTGGCCAAGCCGAAAGAATAAGCGTGAGCACGCAGCTTCCCCAAGATGGGAGTAAGCCAAAAGAAACGCAGGAAGAAACGAAGGGCCACAAACCAGGTCAGCGTGATACCAAGGCCGACAAGAAGCGGGGTTAAAAAGGTCCGGGCACCGCGGTGAGCCAGCGAATTTGTGAGCGTTTCGGATTGAGTGCGCTCATCGCCGAAAATATCATAGACGGTCGGCGGGGAGAGAACACACAGTTGCCGCCCTCGGATCTGCTGCGACAGTCCATCTATGGTCGGCTGACAGGATAAGAGAAGATCTAGGATCGCGGGTCAGCGTTGCCTTCGCGCCTACATTGGTTTGAGACCGAGGTGCTGAGCCAAGGCGAGAACCTGCAAGGTCTGCTCCGAATCAATCGAGAACTGCTGGCGAAGGCGGAGGCCATGGATTCACCCCAGCGGGTAGTGCTGGAACTGGACAGCACGGAAATCCCGGTCTAAACCGGTATGCGCAAAACGGCGGGACGACGGAAACTATTCGTCTCGATGGTCAACGTCTCGGCCACTCGCCGATTGCGAGCCCCGCCCTCGTTACTACACAGAACCATCAGACTGTACGATGGATGTTCGGTTCCAAAACCTGATACATACTTACACTGTCATGGCTTGGGAATCTTGGAATTCACCGGATGGGTATCGCAAACTGCTGAAGCTTGTCTGCAGCGCCTTTTGGTTGGCCGCGCTCTTGCTGGCAGCCCGCAACCTCGATCTGACAGTCCCCTACCTGCCGTTGGCTATTGCCGGCGGGCTGGTTTTCTATCTGCGCATCTGGCCACCGCTTCCGGAGTTCGCCGTCTGGGTTCTGCTGTCGGTGGCGTTGGGAACGATCGTCCGTTTTCCCCATGACCATAACTGGATTAATACGGCATGCGGGGCCCTTGCCTTGTTCGGGCTGAGCGCGTTCATCATGCTTGGATTGCGCTGGCTCTGGTCGGCCGGCTCCGAGCGCAACAAAGCGTATGCCATGCTGGCTCCAGCCGCCGCCATGGTATTTTTCGTGCTCTCGGCGCAGCACCTCTTGGGCCTGGCCAACGTGCTTTACCCGAAAACATTGGATCTTTATTTGTATTTATTCGACGGAAGTTTTGGGTTTCAACCCAGCTTTCTTATGGGCCGGGCCATGGCGGCTTCTCCCATCTTGCGAATCGCCTGTCTTCTGACTTACATCTCACTGCCTTTCGTCATGGCACTGGTTTATGCGCTGCACATGCCTAAAGATGCAGAGAAGCCATCATGGGACATGGTGACACTGTTCATGCTGGCCGGACTCGGTGGCTGGGCGCTCTACAACGTGGTTCCCGCAACCGGGCCTATCTACATTCTTGCCACAGACTTTCCCTGGCGCGCCCTGCCGTACACCCTGCTTCACAAGCTTTTCCTTCAGGCGGTCCCTGTGAGCCCCGACGTTCCCCGTAACGCCATTCCTTCGCTGCACATGGCGTGGGTTCTCTTGCTCTTGTGGAATGCCAAGAGACTCTCCCGAGTACTTAGAGTCTTCATCGCCGTTTACCTTGCCTTGACTGTGGTATCAACGTTGGGAACCGGTGAACATTACTTTGTCGATCTCGTGGCGGCAATCCCCTTCGCGCTGTCAGTACAGGCAGTGGTTTCTCCGAATACGATTGCCACCGTCTCCCGCCGAGCGCTCGTCGGCGCGTCGGGCCTGGCCATGACTCTGGGTTGGCTTCTGCTCGTGCGCTTCGGGGGAAAGGCGATGCTTCTATCACCCGTCTTGCCGTGGGGCCTCGTGGTGCTGACCGGAATCCTCGTGTGGAAGATCAAATCCTGGTTTGAGTCCAGCGCGGCTAGCCGGGTTCCCCAGCCTCCGCGCGAGCAACTGGATCTTGAAGTTCTCTCGTAAGGGGCGTTATTCACAAGGTCCGGATTGCAAACCGCAAAGCAACCAGCCATCCCATTGTCGTGACAAGTCCTGCCAGGAAGGGAACAACCAGAGCGCCTCGCCTCCCGCCCAGCAGCAAATTCCTCAGCGCCCCTCATTTGCCGTTGTTACAGACCGTGTTTTTTGGCGTAGTGCCGGAAGGACCGGTAACTGATCTTTAGAAGGTCTGCCGCGCGCGTGCGCACTCCATCCGCTTTTTCCAGCGCGGCCTTCAGGTAGCGCTTTTCGGTTTCCGCCATGACGCACTCGAAGTTCACGCCTTCCGGGGGAAACGCCGCGCTCTCCAATTGTCCCGCCGCCGTCGCGGAACCCCCCAGCCCCGTCATACGATCCGGCAGAACCCCAACGGAGATCTCCGGGCCGGTCTCCAGCGCCACCGCCCGCTCGATGGTGTTTTCCAACTCGCGCACGTTGCCGGGCCAGTCGTACGATTCCAGCCGCTGCATCGCTTGCGGCGATATGCCTTCAACCGGCTTTTCCATCGATTTCCGGAAGCGCTCCAGAAAATGGCGCGCCAGCAGCGGAATGTCATCCCGGCGTTCCCGCAATGCGGGCACGTGAATCGGAATCACGCTCAAGCGGTAGAACAAATCTTCGCGGAACTCCCCGGCGGCAATGGCCTTCTCCAAATCCCTGTTGGTTGCCGCAATCACGCGGACATCCACGTCCGCTTCTTCCGTGCTTCCCAGCGGCCGCACCTTGCCTTCCTGCAGCACGCGGTAAAGCTTCACCTGCATGGCTTGTCCCATGTTGCCGATCTCATCCATGAAAAGCGTGCCGCCGTGCGCCGCCTGGAACAATCCGCGCCGGTTTTCGTTGGCGCCTGTAAACGCGCCCTTGGTATAGCCGAACAGTTCCGACTCCAGCAGCGTTTCCGGAAACGCCCCGCAGTTGATGGTAATGAACGGCGTATGCGCCCGCGCGCTGTTCTCGTGAATGGCCCGCGCCACCAGCTCCTTGCCCGTGCCGCTCTCCCCCGTAATCAGCACGCGGCTCGTCTGGGGCGCCACGGTCTGGATCAGATCGAAGATCGCGCGCATATTCGGGCTTTGCCCGATGATGTTGTCCAGCCCGGTCAGCCGGCGCAATTCCCTCCGCAGGTATCCGGCTTCATTCTTCCATTTCAGGTTTTCCGCGACTTCGCGCACCGCCGCGCGCAACTGCTCCACCAGGTCGTGGTCCTTGATGACGTACCGGTTGGCGCCCTCATTCGTGGCGGCAATCGCCGTTTCCAGCGTCGGCACGCCAGTGATCAACACGAAATAAGCATCGGGCGCAACCTCTCGCGCGAAGCGCAGAAGTTCCACGCCTGTCTCGCCCGGCATGCGTACATCGGAAATAATCACGTCGTAGAGCGAACTTTCCAGCTTGCGCCTGGCGGCCTCCACGCTGTTGGCGACCTCCACGCGGTGGCCTTCCTTGCGGAAGGTGATCTCCAGCAGTTCGCAGATGGACTTCTCGTCATCCACGACGAGGATATGCACCATCTCGCGGCCCGCTTCCTTTAGAGCGCTTTTCGTCGCTTGCATTAGGTCCTCACTCCACCAGCGGAAGTTCCACCACGAACTCCGCGCCTTTGTCTTTCTCGCTGATCACCGAAATCCGCCCGCTATGCGCCTGCACGATCTGATAAACGATCGCCAGTCCCAGCCCCGTGCCCCCCTCAAAATTGGATTGCAGCGGCTCAAATATCTTGGTGCGTTGTTGCGGGTCCAGGCCAATGCCGGTGTCCCGGAAGGAGATGCGCAGCCAATCCGGAATCCCCTCCATTCCCACGGTCAGGGTTCCACCCTCGGGCATCGCGCGCAAGGCGTTGTCGCAGAGGTTCCAGAACACCTGTTTGATCTTGTCGGGATCCACCAGCACCTTGCGCGCTTCCCCGTTGAACGCGCGCAGGATGTGAAATTTATCCCCGACGCCGGGCTTCCTTTCCATCAGCATCAGCGTTTCGTCCAGCAGCGTGCGCACATCCGCTTCCTGAAAGACGTAGGACTTGTCCCGGGAATAATTCAGGAAGTCCGTGATGATGTGATTGAGGCGCTCCGATTCCCGGCTGACAATGCTCACCAGGCGCTTCTCGTCTTCCTCAAGCGGCACCAGGCGCCCCAACTCCTTCACCGCTCCCGCCATGGCCGTCAGCGGCTGGCGTATCTCGTGTGCAATTGCCGCGGAGAGCCGCCCTACCGCCGCCAGGCGCTCCTTCGTGGCCACTTCCTTTTCCAGGTGCCGCAATTCCGTCAGGTCCTGAAAGTTGAATACATAGCCGCTCCGCGCCGCATCCCGTGTTCGCAGCGGTGAAACGGAGATACCCAGAAATCTGCGCTGCCCGCCGGCCGTACGCACTTCAATCTCCCGCCGCAGGGATAGCTTTTCCGGAAGCGCCGTCATGTCCTGCAGCCAGAATTCCTCGCTGACCTCCCGCAGATCCCGTCCGCGCAGTTCCGCAAATGTCCGCCCCAGAATTTCTTCCCCGGTGCGGTTAATCAGCACCACGCGCCCTTCCATATCCGTGGTGACCAGTCCGCCACGCATGGAATGAATGATGTCCGCGGTGAAATCCTGCAGGTCCAGCAACTCTTCGCGTTTCTGTTCCAGTTCCGTACTTTTGCGGCGTAGCGAATACGCCAGCTGGCTCGCCAGATACGCCACCGCGAGGAATCCAAACGTATTACTCAGGAACCACAGCCGCAGCGTCTCGACCGAAGGGGCCGCGATCGAAGTGCGTGGCAACTTCCCCGCATCCACAAGAAAAAGCACCAGCGCGAGCGACGCCAGGCACAGGATCGCGGTTACGAACGCCATCCGCCGCGTAAACAGGATGCTGGCGACGATGATCACCAGGAGATAAAGCGAGGTGAAATTGCTGTCCTGCAATCCCGTGGCGTAAACGATTCCGGTAATCATCGCCACATCGCAGAACACCTGGATCGCGCCAAACCAGAACGTCGCCGGCAGCAAACGCACCAGGATGAGGTGCAGGATGCTGATGGTGATCCACAGAATGATAATGGGTAGGAAGTAGCGCGGCGACCCGCTGGACGGCACATACTGCGGCCATACCACGCCCACGCCCAGAATCAGCGCGATCATCAACAGGCGGACGCGCGTCAGCCATTCCAGCCACTCTCGCCGATTGAACGTCTGTTCCATGAATGTGCGCTTGGAAAGCGGTCCCCCCGCCTTCCTCATCCCTATCTTAAACAGAAAAAGGAGGACCGGGGCGAACCTCCCGTCCTCCTTTTCCGAAGAAGCACTCCGCTCAGTGAGCCGAGGCCAGTTTGCCGATCAGCGAGAAGAGCGGCAGGTACATGGAAATGACCACGCCGCCGACCACGGTGCCGAGGAACACGATCATGATCGGTTCGAGAGCGGTCAGCAGGTCCTTCACCGCCGCGTCCACTTCTTCCTCGTAGAAGTCCGCGATCTTTTGCAGCATCGCGTCCATCGCGCCGGTCTGTTCGCCGACCGCGATCATCTGCGTCACCATCCCCGGAAAGACTTCCGATTCCTTCAGCGGTTCGGTGAGCGACTTTCCTTCTTCCAGCGATTTCCGGACCTTGTTCAAGGCCCTTTCGACCACCGCGTTTCCGGAGGTCTTCGCGGTAATGTCCAAGCCTTCCAGGATGGGCACGCCGCTGGAGATCAATGTACCCAACGTTCGTGTGAACCGCCCGACGGCAATCTTCCGCATCAGCATGCCCAACACCGGCAGCTTCAGAATCACCGTATCAATGGCCAGGCGTCCCTGCGGTGTGCCGTACCACACCTTCAGACCGACGATGATGGCCACGGCCCCCACCACGATCAACAGCCCAAAGATGCTGCCGACGAAATGGCTAAGGGCAATCACGATCTTCGTGGGCAGCGGCAAATCCACGCCCATGCCGGCAAAGAGGTTGGCGAAAACGGGCACCACTTTCCACAACAGGAGGATGATGACGCCCCCCGCGATGGTCAAAACACCGATCGGGTAGACCATGGCGGACTTCACCGCTCGCTGCAATTTCACGTTCTTTTCGATGTATGTCGAGAGGCGCTGCAGAATGGTGTCCAGAATACCGCCCGTCTCGCCGGCCTCCACCATGTTGCTGTACAGCGCATCGAAGACCTTGGGGTATTGCTTCATGGCCGTGGAGAGCGTGCTGCCGCTTTCCACCGCCGAGCGCGTGCCCGTCAGCACCTTCTGGAAGGTCTTGTTCTCCTGCTGGCTCGAGAGGATTTCTAGACACTGCACCAGCGGCAAGCCGGCATCAATCATGACCGAAAACTGGCGCGTAAAAACGGCCAGTTCTTTCGGACTGACGCCTCCGCCGAAGGTGGGCAAGTTGAACTCCTTGCCCTTCTCCGACATCTTCGTCGGCGTGATTTGCTGGCGCCGCAACAGACCCTGCAGCTCCGTCTTGTTGCTGGCCGCCATTTCGCCCGCGACCGATGCACCCGTTCTATTTGTTCCCCGATAAGTAAAGACCGGCATAGTATCTCCTCCTCAGCGGTCAAAACATTTTCCGAACTCGCGAAACCCGATTCACCGATACAATCCCTTAGTGCTTAGCCCCAACCGGCGTCTTCCCAAAGGTCGTTTTGCCCGCGGTCGGCGTTGACGCGACACCGCGGTTAATCATGTCCTGCAACTCGTCCGGATTCGACGAACGCGACAACGCCATATCCTGCGTGATCAGTTTCGCGAAATACGCGTTAGCCAGACCCTGGTTGAATGTCTGCATCCCAGTCTGCCCGGTGCCCGTCTGCATCGCCGAATAGATCTGGTGAATCTTGTCTTCGCGAACCAGGTTGCGGATGGCCGCCGTCGGTATGAGCACCTCCATTACCATCACCCGCCCCCGCCCGTCGGAACGCGGCAACAGGGCTTGGCAAAGGATCCCTTCCAGCACCATGGAGAGCTGCGCGCGAATCTGTGGCTGCTGGTGCGATGGGAACACGTCAATAATACGGTTGATGGTGGAGGCCGCGGAATTGGTGTGCAGCGTCGCGAAGGTCAAGTGGCCGGTTTCCGCGATGCGCAGCGCCGATTCGATCGTTTCCAGGTCGCGCATTTCTCCGATCAGCACAACATCCGGGTCTTCGCGCAGGGCGGCGCGCAGCGAGTTGGCGAACGAATGCGTATCGGAGTGTACCTCGCGCTGGTTCACCAGGCACTTCTTGTGGTTGTGCAGAAACTCGATGGGGTCCTCGATGGTGATCATGTGCTCTTCACGCTCGGCGTTGATCTTGTCGAGCATGGCGGCCAGCGTCGTGGACTTGCCGGAACCCGTCGGGCCGGTCACCAGCACCAGGCCGCGCGGTTTGTCGCACAGACCCTTGACCACCGGCGGCAATCCCAGCGCGTCGAAGCCCTTAATCTCCCAGGGAATTGTGCGGAAGACCGCGCCCACCGCGCCGCGTTGATTGAAAACGTTGCCGCGGAAGCGCGCCAGGTTCTTCAACCCGAACGAGAAGTCCAGCTCCAGGTTTTCCTCGAAGCGGTGCTTTTGCGCATCCGTCAGCACGCTGTAGGCCAGCGATTTCGTGTCCGCCGCTGTCAGCGGAGGCATGTCCAGCGGACGCAACCTGCCGTGCACGCGCACCCGTGGCGAGCTGTTCGTCGTGATGTGGAGGTCGCTGCCTCCCATTTCGATCATCTTCTTGAGCAATTCGCTCAGTGTTATGCCTGCCATGGTCGCATCCTCTCCGGACTATAAAACCGTTTCTCTCAGGACCTCTTCCATCGTGGTCATGCCTGCCGCGACTTTGATCAACCCGCTTCGCCGCAGCGTGATCATCCCCTGTTCGATGGCTTTCTTCTTCAATTCCAGGGCCGAAGCGCCCACCAAGATCAGCTCGCGCAGTTCGTCGTTGATCTCCATCACTTCGTACAAGCCTGTGCGTCCTTTATACCCGCCCTTATTGCACGTGGAGCATCCCTTGCCATGATAAATCTTGGTTGTTTTGGCTTCCTCGGGCGAATACCCGGCGTCAATCAGCGCCTGTTCCGGCACTTCCAGCTCTTCCTTGCAATTGACGCAGATGCGCCGCACCAGCCGCTGCGCGCAAATCAGGTTGACGGAAGTGGCCACGAGGAAGGGCTCGATGCCCATGTTCATCAAACGGCTGATGGTGGAGGGCGCGTCATTGGTGTGCAGCGTGGAGAGCACCAAGTGCCCGGTCAACGCCGCTTTTACCCCGATTTCCGCCGTCTCGAAGTCGCGAATCTCTCCGACCAGGATGATGTTGGGGTCCTGACGGAGGAAGGCGCGCAACGCGGCCGCGAAGTTCAGCCCGATCTGCTCCTTCATCTGCACCTGGTTGATCCCCGCCAACTGGAACTCCACGGGGTCCTCCGCGGTCATGATGTTCGTCTCCACCTGATTCAGCCGCGACACCGAGGAGTACAGCGTGTTCGTTTTGCCGGAACCCGTGGGGCCGGTCACCAGCACCATGCCATACGGCCGCAAAATGTTGCGCTCGAATTTTTTGAGCGACTCCGGCTCGAAACCCAGCTTGGTCATGTCCAGCCGCAGGTTTTCCTTGTCCAGCAACCGCAGCACGATCTTTTCGCCGTATAGCGTGGGCACCGAGGACACGCGGAAGTCCAGTTCCTTCTTGCGGCCCTCGGATTTGTACTTAATCATGATGCGGCCGTCTTGCGGCAGCCGCTTTTCCGCGATGTCCAGCTTCGCCATGATCTTCAAGCGGCTTGTCATGGCATCGCGCAGCTTCAGCGGCGGGTTCATCACCGTTTGCAGCACGCCATCGACCCGGAACCTCACGCGCATCTCGTTCTCGTACGGCTCCACGTGAATATCGCTCGCTCCCCGCTTCACGGAATCCGTCAGGATCAGGTTCACCAATTTGATGATGGGCGCCTCTTCGGCCGCCCTTTCCAGCGCCGTCGCGTCCAACTCCTGCTCTTCGGTAGCCAGTTCCAGTTCCTGCTCTTCGTCCACCAGGTCCTTCATCAGGTTACTGAGTTCTTCGTGGCTGGAGGCGCCGCCGCCGTAGAAACGCGTGATGGCTTCCCCGATCGCCGATTCCGACGCCACCACGGGTTCCACGTTGAACCCGGTCATGAACTTGATGTCGTCCATCGCGAACACGTTTGTGGGATCCGTCATCGCGATGGTCAGCACGGAGCCTACGCGTGACAGCGGCACCACCTGATAGCGCAGCGCGGTGTCCTGCGGGATCAACTTGATGACGTTGGGGTCGATTTCGTAATACTTAAGGTTGATGGACGGTACGCCGTATTGCCGTGAAAGCACACCGGTGATGTCATCATCGGTGATATAGCCCATCTTCGTCAGGCAGCTTCCCAGCTTGCCACCATTCGAGCGCTGGAATTCCAGCGCCTTATCGAGCTGGTCCTGCGTGATAAGGCTTTCCTTTAACAGTATTTCGCCCAAACGGACGGACATCCGTAGCACTCCCTGGATGCGATGCTCCCACCGCTCAACATAGCAAAGGGGCGCACTCCATGTCGTTCGATTTTGAACCACCGTTGTGAATTCGCTAATACCTGTACTCCCGAACAGGCTCCCACGCCGCGGGTCAGTGCCTCTTTCTTGACTTGCTCCCAAGGCGTGGCTATCTTGCAAAGGAGATGTCTGCACACGGCGTTATGCCAATCCTGGGGCAGTTCGCCCCACCCGGCGCGAATTCCATGCGCCACCCGGTCCCTACGGCTGAGCTGCAAGCCCCGCGCGTCTTACAATCCTACTATGATGCACTGTTCCGGGCGCACGGCCCGCAACACTGGTGGCCGGGACGGACCCGCTTCGAAGTCATTGTTGGTGCCATCCTCACGCAAAACACCAGTTGGAGCAACGTCGAGCGCGCCATCGGCAATCTGCGCCGCGAGAAACTGCTCTCCCCGGTCGCCATCGAACGCGTCTCTCCCGCCCGCCTGGCCCGGCGGATTCGCTCCTCCGGCTACTTCCGCCAGAAGGCGCGGAAGCTGAAAGCGTTTGTACGGTTCCTGCGGGACACCCACCAGGGCTCGCTTACGAAAATGTTTCGCACGCCTACCGCCGTTCTCCGGAAGCAACTCCTCGCCGTTCACGGCATCGGCCCCGAAACCGCCGATTCCATCCTCCTCTACGCCGGGAGGCACCCTGTGTTCGTGGTGGACGCTTATACCCGGCGCATTCTGGAGCGCCACCATCTCGCCCATGGCAAACAGTCTTACGAGGAAATTCGCGCCCTCTTTGAGCACAGCCTGCCCCTCAGCGCCGCCCTCTTCAACGAATACCACGGGCTGATCGTGCGTACCGGCAAGGACTTCTGCCGCGCCCGTGGGCCGCTTTGCGAAAACTGCGCTCTTAAACCATTTCTTCCCCCATCACCGGAGGCCACCCCTTGACCCCTCCCAAACCCAAGTCCCACGCGCGTCTGGTGATTGGCGGCATTCTCGTGACGCTCCTCCTGGCCGCCGTCTTCACCATGGGCTCGTTGGACGTGCCCTTCGAACCGAGTTCCTGGCGCGAGTACCTGCCTCTCTACGCCGTCTCTTGTTTCATTACCGCCGCGCTCCTCGTCTTTGGTCTCATCCTCGGGCGCAACATCGTGCGGCTATGGGCCGAACGCAGCAAGGAGCAGCTCGGCGCGCGCTTCAAAACCAAGATGGTCATGGGCGCCATGGCCGTTTCCCTCCTCCCCGTCGTCTTCATGTTTTTCTTTAGCTACTCTCTGCTGAATCGCACGCTGGGACGCTGGTTTCCCCGCCCACTCGAGATTGCCTCGGAAGAAACGCAAAAATTGCTGAACGACCTCGGCCGGAATTTTGTCCCGCGCTTGCACATGCTCGGTTATCAGGCCGCCACACATATCGGCGAGTCTCCGAACGCCTTCCTCCAGCATGCTTTTGCTTCCGGGCTGGATGCCGTCTGGGTTTTCGATTCCAAGGGCAACCTGCTCCGCGGCGGGGTCACCTGCGACGACCAGAATGAAGACCGCTCCAAGGAACTCTGCAGCGTGAGCGGCGTGCAGGGTTCGCAGCAGCGCGTCCTGCCCAGCGGGGTCGAGATCTGGCAGGCCAAGGACAAGAGCTACTTTGCCGCGCGCGTTCCGGTCGCTCTCAACGCCGAAGAAACAGGGACGCTTGTAGCCGCTTATCGAACCAGCCCCGACTTCGTGACACGCTGGAACACCATCCAGGCGCAAACCAAGGAATATGAGAACGTGAAGCAGAACTTGCGCACACTCAAGTTCCAGATGCTCCTGATTCTCTTTTTCTTTACCGTGCTCGTTCTTTCTGCCGCCACCTGGGTTGCCCTGTTCCTCTCCAAACAAGTTACCGTGCCCATTCAGGCGCTCGCTGAGGGCACCCGCGAGGTTTCTGCCGGCAATTTCGAGTATCAAGTGCCGGAACAGGTGCAGGACGAACTCGGCAGGCTGGTGCGCTCCTTCAACACCATGACCACGCAGTTGCGCGACAACCGCACGCAGATCGACGAGTTCACCCGCAACCTCCAGCAGGCCGTTCAGGAACTCGAGCGACGCCGCCAGTTGATGGAAACCGTCCTCGAGAACATTCCCGCCGGCGTCATCTCACTCGACGCCGACGGCAATATCCTGCGCACCAACACCGCCGTCAACAAGATGTTCGGCGTGGCTGCGCGTGACTTTGGTTCCCTCGAACTCCTCCTCGGGCCCGAAGCCGGCCGCATCCTCCAGCACCTGATGCGGCGCTCTTTGCGCATGGGCGTCGTTTCGCGCGAAATTGAGCTCGTGGCTGGCGGCCGCGTCCTCCATCTCGCCATTACCGTCAGTTCCCTAGGCCCGCGCAAAGCCAACTCCGGCTTCGTGCTGGTCTTCGACGACCTCACGGAAGTTCTCCGCGCCCAAAAATCGGCCGCCTGGCAGGAAGTGGCCCGCCGCATCGCCCACGAGATCAAGAATCCGCTCACGCCTATCCAGCTCTCCGCGCAGCGCTTGCGCAACCAACTGGAGCGCCGCACCGGCGCTTCCGAACCGCCCAAGGATCCCGATCTCCTGCGCATCGCTCAGGAATGCGCCAGCCTCATTGAACGCGAAGTAGCCACCCTCTCCGCCCTGGTGAATGAGTTCTCCCAGTTCGTGCGCTTCCCCACCGCGAAACTCCTGCCCACCGATACCAACACCACGGTGAACGAAGCCGTGCAGGTCTTCACCGGCCGCCTTGACGGCATCACCCTGAAAACATCCTTCGAGGAGCATCTCCCCCCCGTGCGCGCCGATGGCCCGCTCCTGCGCAGCGTGATCGTCAACTTGATTGACAACGCCGCCGAAGCCCTCGAGGACTCGCCTTGCCGCGAAATCACCGTCGCCACCCATTTGCGCTCGGAATCCGATACCATTGAAATTGCGGTTTGCGATACGGGCCACGGCATATCCCCGCAGGACAAGGACAAGCTCTTCCTGCCGCATTTCTCGACCAAGGAACGCGGCACCGGCCTGGGCCTGGCCATCGCCGCCCGCATCATTTCCGAGCACGGCGGCTCCCTCCGCGTGGAGGACAATCGCCCCGTCGGTTCGCGCTTTTTGATCGAGCTGCCCGTCGCCGAACTTTCCACCGCGGCCCCGGCAGAGCGTTCTGGAATGGACAACGGTTCATGAGCACGGCGCACAAAATTCTGATCGTGGACGATGAGGCGGGCATTCGTGAATCACTCGCTTCCATCCTGCGCGACGAACATTATGCCGTGGAAGCCGTGGGCTCCGCCGAAGAAGCCCTGGATCGCATCGCCGCCGATGACGTGCACGTTGTTCTTCTGGACATCTGGCTTCCCGGCATCGACGGCATGGAAGCCCTCAGCCGCATCCGCAACATTCCCGCTGCGCCCGCGGTCATCATGATTTCCGGCCATGGCAACATCGAAGCCGCCGTGCGCGCCACGAAACTGGGCGCCTTCGACTTCATCGAAAAACCGCTCTCCCTCGAAAAGGTCACCGTATTGGTTCGCAATGCCATCCAGCAGCGCCGCCTTCAGGAAGAGAACCTGGTGCTGCGCAGCGAGTTCAACCAGCGCTTCCAGGTCATCGGCGACAGCGTTCCCATGAAGGCCCTGCGCCAGCAGATCGCCGTCACCGCTCCCACCAACGGCCGCGTGCTCATCTATGGCGAGAGCGGCACCGGGAAGGAACTCGTCGCCCGCGCACTGCATGCCGGCAGCCTCCGCAATAGCGGCCCCTTCGTGGAGGTGAGTTGCGCCGCGATCCCCGAGGAATTGATCGAGTCCGAGCTTTTTGGCCACATCAAGGGGAGTTTTACCGGCGCCAGCGAGGACAAAATCGGCAAGTTTCAGAAGGCCGACGGCGGTACGCTCTTTCTCGACGAAGTCGGCGACATGAGCCTGCGCACGCAATCGAAAGTCCTGCGCGTTCTGGAAGAGCAGCGCATCGAGCGCATCGGCTCCAACGCGGCCTTGAACGTTGACGTTCGCGTCCTTGCCGCCACCAACAAGAATCTCGAAAAAGAAATCGCCAGCGGCGCTTTCCGCCAGGATCTCTTCTACCGTCTGAATGTCATCCCGTTTTTTGTGCCGCCCCTGCGCGACCGCAAGGAGGACATCCCAGTCTTCGCGCGCTTCTACTTGAACGAATTCAGCGCGGAATACGGCAAGCGCACCCGCGAGCTTAGCGAAGGCGCAATGGAGGTCCTGCTGCGCTACCCCTGGCCTGGAAACGTCCGCGAGTTAAAGAACCTGGTGGAGCGCCTGGTGATTGTCTGCCCGCAAACGCGCATCGAGCCGCACCATCTGCCCCCGGAACTCTTCCGCGGCGTGGCCGAAAGCCCGCAGCACCCCTACTCCACATTGCACGAAGCCCGTAGCGCCTACGAGCGCGAATTCATTCTCCGCAAGCTTCAGGAGCACCGCTGGAACATGACGCAAACCGCTTCGGCCCTCGGCCTCGAGCGCTCTCACCTCTACCGCAAAATGAAGTCCCTAGGCATCGCCGCCCCCGAGTAGTGATATACTAGTCTCACCTATCATACTAAAGTATAGTTACACGAAGGGTGCCCCAGGCACGGAGTGTGTGCCTGGGTCTTGGGGTTTTTGATGACGAGCGGACTAAATCGCTACTACGGCACGGGCGATCTCCACTTCATCACGTTCAGTTGTTATCGCCGCCTCCCGCTCTTGGAAACAGTCCATGCACGCGACATCTTTGTGAAAGAGCTCGCCAGAGTCCGCACCGAGTTGGGCTCTCGCTTGCTAGGCTACGTGGTGATGCCAGAGCATGTGCATTTGCTGGTGAGCGAACCGAAGGTCGGGACACCTTCAGCGGCGATGCAGAAATTGAAGCAGCGCGTGTCGCGCAGGATTCGCGGGGGCGGATCGCTCAAACAACTCCACTTGCAGCCCGAGGACAATGGCGAGCACCCTCGCTCTTTTTGGCAAGCTCGCTTTTACGATTTCACCGTGTACAGCACGGGCAAGACGAAGGAGAAGCTAAATTATATGCATGCCAATCCGGTGATCCGGGGATTGGTTAAGCACCCAAAGGATTGGCCATGGAGCAGTTGGTCGTTTTACTTTGGAGGGGAACAGACCTTGGTGCAAATGGATGTTGAGAAGTGAGATGAATAAAAAGAGAAGACGACCCAAGAAAGCCCAAGACCCAGGCACACACCCCGTGCCTGGGGCACCCTCCGTTTAACTTTTGGCCGTACTCACTGACGGTGCGGCGACCCGGCTAATCTTTTTCTTTCTTGCCTTGCACTTCCCCCAGCTCTTCCAGTTGTGTGTGCCAATTCAATTCCCGCACCTGCATCGGATTTTCGCGCCAGTTCGGCATTACTTTCACGAACAGGCCCAGATAAACCTTCGTCCCCAGCAGGCTCTCCAGTTCCTTCCGCGCTTGCGTCCCGATGCGCTTCAGCATGTCTCCCTTGTGCCCGATCAGAATTTTCTTTTGCGAATTGCGCTCCACGTGCATCGTCACTTCAATCCGCAGCAGTTTCGACGTCTCCTCAAACTTGTCCACGATCACCGCCAGCGCGTGCGGCACCTCGTGGTACGTCAACTGGATGGCCTTTTCGCGGATAATCTCGCTGGCCAGGAAACGCTCCGGTTGGTCCGTGATCTGGTCCTCGGGAAAAAACGGCTCCCCTTCCGGCACGTTCTTGAACACCTCCTCCAACAACTCCGCGCAACCATCGCCTCTCAGCGCGGAAATGGGCATGAGCGCCGCGAAGGGAAACGCCTTTGAAAACGCATCCATCAGCGGCAACAACTTCGGTTTCGGTATGCGGTCGATCTTGTTCAACGCCAGGATGGTCTTCCCCTCAAACCGCTTGGCCTTCTCCAGCAGCAGGGCATCCTCATGCGGCAGCGCGCGTATGGCATCCACCATCAGCAGCAGCACGTCAATCCCTTCCAGCGCCGCCGCCACTTCGCGCATCATCTGCCGGTTCAGCACGGAATCGGCTTCATGCACCCCCGGCGTATCAATGAACACTACTTGCCCTTGCGGCTGCGTCACAATTCCCTGAATGCGGTTGCGCGTGGTTTGCGGCTTGGACGTGACAATCGCCACCTTCTGCCCCACGAACCGATTCAGCAGCGTGGACTTCCCCGCGTTTGGCCGCCCTACGATGGCCACGAATCCCGCCCGCCGCTTCTTTTCTTCCCCTGCTGTCTCTGCTATTTTTTCCACGAATCTTCTTTCTTTCGCGGCGCGACTGCTCACGCATCAACGATCATTTTCGCGGTCGCGTGGCCGCGGCCGGCAAACGCCGCGCGCGCAGCCGCAACACTTTGCGCTGGTTCGCCTCCACCACTTCAAACCGGTACCCTTCCAGATCCACATTGTCCCCCGGCGCGGGCACTTTTCCGGAAACATGGCTCAGCAAACCCGCAATCGTCGTCACCGTCTCGTCGGATTCATCGCCGAAGTGCACACCGAGCAACTCTTCCACGTGCGAAATGCTCATGCTGCCGCGCAGCACCAGGCTGCCATCCGCTTCCCGTACCGCATCCGGGGCGGGCTGCATCGCGTCCGCGCCGCTTTCGCCAACAATCTCTTCCACCAGATCTTCGACCGTGGCAATGCCGGCTACGCTGCCGTGTTCGTCAATCACCACCACCAGCGCCTGGTTTTTCTGCCGCATCTCTCGCAGCAGGTCCGAGCCCAGCTTTGTCTCCGGCACAAAGAGCGTCGGCCGCGTCAATTCCCTCACCTTGCGCTTCGGCAAATCGGTATCGGCAATCTGCAGCAGGTCCTGTGCATGCACCACGCCTATGATGTCGTCCAGCGACCTCTCGTACACCGGCATTTTCGCAAACTTCGTCTCCACGTACCGCGTGTGCATCTCTTCCAGCGTGGCGTCCGCCTGCATCGCCACCACATCCGGCCGCGGCGTCATCACCTCGCGCACGCGCTTGTCGCTGAACTCCACCACCTGCTCGATCAAGTCCGCCTGCTCCGGCTCGATGATGCCTTCTTCTTCCGCCACTTCCACCAGCGCCTCAATGCCCTCTTCCGTGCGCTGCTCGTCGGTGCGCTCCACTTCCTGCTCGGATATCCGCGCCAGCGATTCCGTGCCTTCCAGGAACACCCGCACCGGCCACACCAGCCACATCGCCATGCGAATCACAGGCAGAAGCGGCAGCAGCCATCGTCCCGTCGTCCGGTACAGCAGCATGTCCGGAATGAAGTGCATCAGCAGGACCACTTCCAGCGACAGGAACACCAGAAACTGCAGCCCCGCCTCCCAGCGGTTCGGCACCAGATAGAGCACCGCCCGCGTCGTTTCCAACACCACAAACGCCAGCCAGAAATGCCCCAGTATGCGGAAAGTTCGCCCGGCGCTGCGCCGGTTGATGTTCAGCTTCGGCTCGATCTCTGCTTCAAAAATGTCCAGGTGCTCGTGAACGCGCCCCGTCGTCATCCGCCCCAGTTCGCGGTAGATCAGCGCCAGGTAAGAGAAAATCGGCAGGCCCAGGGCCAGCACCAGCACGCTGCCAACAAATGCCCACAGTAGCATCTTCAGCCAATCCCCAATCGCCGCCGCAGCCGCAATTCCACGCGTTCCATTTCGCCGCGATCCACCTCGTGATCGTACCCTAAAAGGTGCAAGACCCCATGTAGGATCAGGATCTGCAGCTCCTCCGGCAGCTTGCGTCCCAGCGCGCGTGCATTGCGCCGCGCCACCACTGGCGAAATCGCAATATCACCCAGAAACGCCCGGCGATGTTTTCGCGCCGGATCTCCGCGCAACACCGGCTGGCGCTTTTCCTCATCCGGAAACGACAGCACATCCGTGGTGCGCTTTTCCCCGCGATACTTCCCGTTCAGCCGCGCCATCTCGGCGTCCCCGATCAAGCGCACCGCCACGCAATCGCCCCGCAGGCCCAGCTCATCTTTTGCGCGTTGCAGAAATAATTCAAGGGGCCGCACCTGCACGCGCACCGCGCGCTGGTGATTTTCAATTGCGCCGCCGCGCTCCGCCCTCCGCTTTTCGAGTTTCGCCGCGTGCATTGGCATTCGTTTGTCATCCCGACCGGAGGCCGCCGCCTTTGCGGCCGTAGCGGAGGGATCGCGGCAACTTCATCGCGCCCGGGCTCGACCTCCGCTTTTCGAGTTTCGCTTTTCGAGCTTCGAGTTCGCTGTCACTCTGATCCGCTATCAGATTGTCCGCTTTTCCCCGGATCCTTGGCCGGAAACACGGCCTTCCCATTCCCTGCCCGCTGCGGATGGGAGCCGTCAAATTCCTCGTACGCCCGGATGATCTGTTGCACCAGGTTGTGCCGCACCACGTCCTTTTCCCCGAACTGCACCACGCTGATTCCTGGGATGCGCCCGCAAATCTCCATCGCCTCCACCAGCCCGGACTTTTTCCCTGCCGGCAGATCGATCTGCGTCACGTCGCCGGTAATCACCGCCTTGGAGTTGAAGCCCAGCCGCGTCAGGAACATTTTCATCTGCTCGCTGGTGGTGTTCTGCGCTTCGTCCAAGATCACGAACGAATCATTCAGCGTGCGCCCGCGCATGAACGCCAGCGGCGCCACTTCAATGATGCCCTTTTCCAGAAACCGCTCCAGCTTGTCCGCGTCCAGCATGTCGTACAGCGCGTCATACAGCGGCCGCATGTACGGATCGATCTTCTGCTGCAGCGTGCCCGGCAGAAAGCCCAGCCGCTCGCCTGCTTCCACCGCAGGCCGCGCCAGGATGATGCGGTTCACCTGCTTCGTCAGCAGCGCGCTCACCGCCATGGCCACCGCCAGGTAGGTTTTCCCCGTGCCGCCCGGCCCGAACCCGAACGTCATGTCGTGCGTTTCGATCTCTTCCATGTACCGCCGCTGGCCGGCGGTTTTCGGCGTCACCGTCTTCTTCCCGAATGACCGCGTGCGCCCGTGCTCGAACATGCCGCGCGGCGATTCATGCGGCTCTTCCGTGGCCACGCGCAACAGCGACTTCACCTCCGTGCTAGAGAGCAGCCGCCCGTGCCGCGTCAGGTGGTTGTACTCCTCCACGATCCGCACCGCCTGGTCCACGCTGTCCTGCTCGCCTTCCACGGTCAATCGCGTGTCGTGCAAAGTAGTGCGCACTTGCAGCGAGTCCTCCAGCAGCCGGATATTTTCGTCCAGAGTGCCAAAGAAGGGTTCAATTTTCCCGGTAATGTGTATTGTGCGTCTCATCCACTTGGAAGGTTGCTCTGCCGTGCAAAACGGGTGGCCGATGGGAGTCCTCCTGAAAACTTCAGGCCGCGTTGCAGCCCAAACACGGAGAAACTCCATTCAACCTAGCGCACCCTCGCCCCCCGGTCAAGTTACACGCCTGTAAAACTCGCTGGTGCCATTTCAAGTGCCGCGATTCGGCACGCATGTCGTCCGTACCTGTACTTTTCCTTGCATTTCCCCTCGAAGGCCAGTTCGTTTCTGATTACCTGTCCTCTGGTACGCCAGAACTATGGACGAGCACAGATCCTAAGCGAAAACTCATGTTGCAGCGTGGAAAGGTCAAGTCTGCATTTCATGAGGGAGGGCAGGCCATGTTCGTATCCGCAAAACACATTTTGCTCGGCTCGGCGATTGTTCTGCTGAGTCTCCCCGCGATGGCTGCGGAGGAAAACAATCTGGCAAGCGTAGTTCCGCCAACGCATGCTCTTGTCAGTTGCCCCGGCATTACCAGCGTGCCCATGACTGCGGACGCCGAACAAGCGCTCCCGCTGCGCCTTGTCGCCAACCTCAGTTGCGGCGGCGATGTCGCGGTCCTTTCGGATGATGAAGGCTATACCGCTCTCGTGCGCTCCAGTGATGGCAAGGAAGGCTACGTCGCGCGCATGTATCTGTTCATGGGCAAGAGTTCCGCCAACTTCGCGGCGCCCGCCCATCCGCTGACTGCTACCGCGGTGAATGGCGTGGCCCGCTGGAATGCTGGCGCACCAGGCTGTGACCAGTTCCTCAGCCAGGGCCGCCTCGTCGAATCGCTCACCGCCAACGGCGTCACCGTGCAGGTTTCGCTACAGGACACGGGCTGGAAACTCCGCGCCTCCGTCGCCATCTCCAACCAAACCGCAGCGAATCTGGATGTGCTGCCTTCGCTGATCACCTTGGATGAATTGCAGCCCAACTTGCGGCTTCTGCCTGCTCAGAATCCCGCCAAGATCGCCCACGCCGTGAATCATCAGGCGCTCTGGACGATCGCCACCGCCGGGCCTTCTCCCAGCGCCGTTGTGTTGCGCGAAAACGGCTCTGCTACGACGCAAAACTTGGCCTATCGCTCCAATGCAGCGCCGGATGATCTGGGCCAGCATCTCGTCCCGGCTTCCGCAAGGAAGTCCGCCGCGCACGAAGATTCCGGCGATCCGCTCGCTCTGGCCCTGAAGGCCGGTTCGCTCGCGCCTCAGCAAAAAACCGCCGGAGCGATTTGGTTTGCCCGCGACGCCGGTGCCCGGGAACTTTCTCTGCGCGTTCCCGTCGGCGACCTCGTCTTCGACTTCCCGCTTTCCTTCGAGGCCCACAAGTAGCCCGCGCCTCTCGCCCCGCCGGCGTCTCCAAACTGCGCTTTTCTTGGAAAACGTCTACTCGGACAGGTTGTTCGTCAGGAACGCACGTCACAGTGAAGAGGAATCCGCAAGGTAAATCAAAGGTGGCCGTTTAATCCGGGAAACCAGTACAAGTCGACATGGTAGATGGAATCGGAGGTGAGCAAGGGTTCAGCAAATGAGGGGAACCGCACTGTCAGCGTTGCTGTTGCGGGGCGCTCTTGGCTTTCTTCCTTTCCTCGATCTCGGCTTTTAGCCTGGCATACGCGGCCAGCGCCCATTTCACTGAAGCTGCGTGGGAAGAGTTCGGATACTTGTTTAGTAGCTGCTGAAGTTTCTCTCCTTGGCCAGCGACGGTACCGTCCCAATCGGGGTCTGCGTAATACTGGATCAACCCCTTGTCGGCCTTGAGCGCCTCCCATATCGCAGCGTCATCCCCCTGAGGCTGCTGTATCACCACGCGAACAACGTTTGACATCAAGTCTCCGAATTTCGAGGAAACCCTGACCTTTACGAAGTAAGTCCCCACATGAGGAAAAGCAAAGTCACCCATCGGGGCCTTCCCTTCGGCATAAAAGGGGCCATTCCACAATAAGGGAAAAGAGGCTTGCACCTTCTCGCCAGGCTTGAGTGTGATCGTTCCTTCCGCTATATCCAACAGGTCACCCTGGTACCACTGAGGGCCACGGAATCTGTGAAAGGTAGAACCGTCCTCAGAAATGAAAAAATCTATGTCCTCCAACAATGGACTCGAGGCGTCCAACGGATACGTCTGGACGGGAGCGCTTGAAACATTGCGAATGCTCGCTGTGAGTTCGACAGGAACGCCCAGCACCCATTTGGTCCGTTCCGGTTCGAGATGGGCTCGTAAGGGAGCCACCACACCTGATTGGCAGGCGGAAGCCCACAGTAGGCACAACGCTGTACCGAACTGCAAGATGCATACTAGGCAGAAGTTCACAGTCATCCCTTCCTGAGTGGGTAAATCGCCGTCGTAGACTCGGACTTCTCTCATTGAAGGCCCGCCTTCTTTTCGAGGATGTTCATGGGTACTTGTAGCCCTCAATCCGCCGGCACTGCGCGGTTCTTCGCCCATTCGCGAATCGCGGTAATCTCCTCCGCGCGCGTCACGCTGAGCGGCTGTGTCGCCTGAAGCTCTCCCAGCAACACCTCCGTCGAAAGCTGCTGCTTGCGGTTGAACGCGGTATATAACCCCGCCACGATGGCCTGCTCAATCTCCGCGCCGGAAAACCCATCGCTCGCCGCCGCCAGCTTGTTCACATCGAAGCTCGCGGCATCTCTCCCGCGTTTCTTCAAATGCAAACTGAACAGCGCCGCGCGCACTTCTGCCTTCGGCAAGTCCACGAAAAAGATCTCGTCGAAGCGCCCCTTGCGCAGCATTTCCGGCGGCAGAATCGTGATGTTGTTGGAGGTCGCCGCCAGAAACACGCCGCTTTCGCGGTCCTGCATCCACGTCAGCAGCGTGGCCAGCAGCCGCTGCGAGAGTCCCGCATCCGCGTCCCCGCTCGAACCCGCCGACGCGAACGCCTTCTCGATCTCGTCAATCCACAGCACCACCGGAGCAAGCTTCTGCGCCAGGTCCAGCGCCTTCCTCAGCCGCTTCTCGCTCTCGCCCACGAACTTGTCGTACAGCGCCCCGGCATCCAGCCGCGCCAGTTCGTAGCCCCACTCTCCCGCCACGGCGCGCGCCGCCAGGCTTTTGCCGCAGCCTTGCACTCCCGTGATCAGTACGCCCTTCGGCGCCACCAGCCCAAAACGCTGGCCCTCCGGCGTCAGCGCGCTCTTGCGTTTGCCGATCCATTCGCGGAGTCCCCGCAGCCCCGCCACGTCGCTGAACGAAGCGTCGCGCTTCACCGTTTCCAGCAGCCCATCCGTGTGCAAAGCCTCGCGTTTAGCTTCCAGCACATCATCCAGCAGCCCCGCGTCCACCTCGCTGCGCTCCAAAACGCACTTCCGCAATACCCGCAGCGCCTCTTCTTCCGGCAAGCCCACCAGATTTTTCGCCAGTTGCCCGATGCCTGCCAAATCAAGCGCCACCGGCAACGCCTGATCGCGAGTGACTTCCGCCAACACGAATTTCACGCCAGGCAGCAATTCCTCCGCGGAGGGCAAGCCCAACTCATATGGCGCGGCATCCGCCGCCACTTCCGGCGGCAACTGAATCGACGCGGCCAACAGCACGATGGACCGCCGCGCCGTGCGGAAGCCGTCGGCCAGATCGCGCAGCCTCCGGCTGATGCGGTCGTTGTCGCAATAACGGGCAAAATCCTTCAGCAGAAAAATCGCGTCGCCTTGAATCGTGGCGATGTTGGCCAGCGCCTGCTCCGGTTGGTCCGAATTGTAGAGCGCCGCGCCCCCGGCCTTCCCCAGCCCTTCCGTCACGCTCCAGATATACAGCGGCACATTCAGCTCTTGCGTCGTTGCCGCGAGCACTTCCAGGAAGCGCTGTTCCTCGCTCGTTTCCACCGTGATGATCGGGTTTCGCGAATTGATCAACAGGCGGAGCTTTTCCCGCTGTGCCGCGGATGCGGTGCCCTGCGAGGAGATCGCCGGAATCGTGTTGGTCCGCGCCGGAGTCAGCGCGTGCGGCGCCTGCGAAAACGTTTTTGGATCGTTTGACAAAGGCATTGGTCACGCTTCAGACTAGAAGTTTAAGCATTACGCACAAGGAGCGATAGATGGCCCAAGGTCAGCCTACCAAAGTTAAGAAAAAGAAGAAGTCCGTTCTAAAGCGCGCGGCACAATCTAATCAACGCGCCGAAGTGAACCGCGCCAACCGCACCCGCGTCCGCACCATGATGAGGCGCCTGCGTACCGCGATCACCGCGGGAGACGCCACCGCCTCCGCGAACCTGCTGCAGCCTACCATTTCCGCAATCGATCAGGCCATCAGCAAGGGTGTGCTCCACGAGAACACCGCCAACCGTTACAAATCCCGGCTCACTCTGGCCTACAACCAGGTCAAAGCCAAGGCCGCCAAGTAGCTCGCCGCTTCAAACCACTCCGATCACCTCACCCGCCGGTTCACCCATCCCGGGGACTGGTGTCTCCACGCTGGCTCCCTGACCATCACCACACCCTGTCATCCCGCTTGCCCTGAGCCTCGAAGGGACCGGAGCGGCCCGACTCTTTTCTGCCGCGCTGCCTTTTGGCGTCACCCAACACTGTCATCCCGACCGGAGGCCCGCGCCGTTTGCGGGCCGCACCGGAGGGATCGTGGCAATCCCTGATCCCGCGAAGCGGGACGCGACTTTTTCTTCCGCGCCGCCATTTGGCACGTCGGGCCGCGTAGCGGAGGGATCTGCTTCTTCCGCTTTTCTCTGCGAATTCTGTGTTCTCTGTGTCCTCTGCATTAATCCTTTCCTTTTTCGCCCCACCGGCGAAGCGCCCTCATCCTGCATTTTCAACAATCGCGCGACTCTCTTGCGCCACGGCTCCCGCCAATTGCGTAACCAGAAATTCCAGCACCACGCGTTCATCGGCACCGCTCTTCAGCCGGTCGTCCGCCTTCTGCAGCGCCTTCAAGCCGTCCAGCAGGCGTTCTCGCGAAGTCTTCCGCGCGCTCTGCAACGCAATCTCCGCTTGCTCCGGCCGCATGCCCAATGCCCGCGCCGCCTGCCATCCGTTCGTCGCCCCGCGCAATTCACTCGCCTCGATCAGCTTGCGGTACATCCACGCCATCGCCCCCACCATCATCGGCGGCTCTTCGCCCTCGCGCAGCAAGCGCTCCAGAAACTCCAGCGCCCTTTTCGGCTGGCGCGTCGCCAGCAGGTCCGCGAGTTCCCACACGGTCGTGGTTTTTTCCGAGATGACCAGCGCGGCCACGTCCTCGCGCCGCACGCGCTGGCGTACCGCGGCATACGTCGCCAGCTTGTCCACCTCCGTTTTCAGCCGCAGCAGGTCGCCGCTCACAAACTCCGCCAGGTCCTCCGCCGCGCCCTTCTCGAATTCGATGCCCTGCTCTTTCGCCAGCGCTGTCGTGAGTCCCACCGCCACCGCAATCCGCTGATTCGCGTCTTCGCTCGCGCCCACATCCACTACCAGCGCCTTTTCCGCCAGCAATTTCGACAGCTTCATGCGCTGGTCCAGCCCAGAGGCCTCCAGCACCAGCACAGTGAACGGTGCGGGATTCTTCAGATATTCATCAATCGCTTCGACAGTCTCTTCGCGGCTTTTCTCTCCCAGCTTTTCGATGGCCTCGGCCTCTTCCAAAAAGACCACCTGCCGCAGCGAAAGCATCGGCAACGTCTGCGCCTGGTCCAGCGCCGCTTGCGTCTCTCCCCGCTGCGCCGAAAATCGCGAGACGGCCCAGGCTCGCGCCGCTTCCGGAACGTACTTCTCAATCAATTCCGCGCGGCAACGATCCCGCAAATACGGCTCGTCGCCCAGCAGTAAAAGCGCCGCCATCGCCTGGCCATTTTCCAGCCGCTCCAGTAACTCTTCCGCCGACGTTCGCGCCATCAATAATTCTCCGTCACCGCCGCCACCAGCCGCTGCGCAAAATCTTGCGACATGCGATCCAATGCCGGATCACCTTCCTGGAAGAAACTCGCCACGTTCGCCGGGCTCAAGCTTGTGGCCAGTTGGTATTCGTTGCGAAACAGGAAGTTGTCCGTGTGATACAGCACTTTGTCGGTAGCTCGTTCCGTCAGCGTCACTTCGCATTTCATCGTCACGAGCATCACCGTAGCCTGCGCGACGCTCGTCGTGGCCGTTGAGGTCGTCTGGAACACCAGCGGCGTTACTTCCAGGCTGACCACCTTCCCGCGCAAAACCGCGTCGCCTGCATTGGGATCGGAAACCACATGGTAAGTGGTCTTCGCCAGGAGTTCATGGATCGTCGCCGCCGTCAGCTTCTGCTCGATCCGGTACGTGCTTGTTTTGTTTTCCAGCGCCGGCACGGCAATCACGTGGATGCTTTTCGGCAGCGCATTGCTGTGCCCCGCCAGGTGATACCCGCAACCGCACAAGGCCGCGATCACTTCCAAAAGAAGTACGCCACTCACGAGCCGCTTCATGTCGTCAGCCATTCCGCCAGCTTCACCCCGCTCCACGCCGGCACGCGCAAATTATCGCACGCTCCCCAGAACCACCAGCTTCCTTCTCGCACGGCATCCTTCACCGGCTCGCCAAGGTACAGGCTGGTCTCTCCAGCTACGCTCACGTTGCTCGGCGCTGGTTCCCCGCTTCCCCGCACCACAAAGCCTGCGGCACGGCAGCTTTCCACCAGCGCCTCGCAGTCCACCGAAGCCGCCAGATCCGCGCACGCGCTGAACACCGTACCGTAAAACACCGGCGCGTGGATCAGATTCAGCGAAATCTTCGCGTCCTCCTCCGCATCGCCCATCGCCGCCGATATCTCTGCGCGAATCTCCAGCAGGCGGGCGCGCAGGTCCTGCCGGCTCTCTTCGCCATAGCGCGATAACAGATTGAACGCCGTCTGCGTCCCGAACACCCGGTGCCCCACCTCCTGGAACGTCAGCAGTTCCGATGTTTGCGCCTCCAACTCCTCGATCCCTTCGCGGCCCGCCTCCGATACCGGCCAGTACATTGTCGCCACCAGCCTCTGCAGGCCGTGACGCCGCAAAGCCAGCGCCAGGCTCGTCACCGCCATGCCGCCCGGCGAAAACACGCTGAATGTGCGCGCGCCTTTCGCCACGGTTCGCCCGGTCAAGTGTTCAATCTTTGGGAACCACGGCGTGGCATCGGGGTCGCTCAGGCTGGCATGTGTAAAATCGATGATGGTTGCGCCGGCCTGCCGCGCCGGCCTCAGGCACAGCTTTCCAAACTCGCTCGAACCGGCCAGAAACGCGATGCGCGCCCCATGAAACGTGTCCTCTTCCAGGCGCTGAATTACTGCAGGCTCGCCGGCCGCTTCCGTCAAGGTGCCCACCGCCAGCTCTTCATCCACAAGACGCAGATCCCACCCGGCGAAGCGGCTTTCCTCCAGTAAGGACTTGAGCTCCCCGCCCAGAAGGGACGACGCCCCGGCGATCACCATGCGTTGGGAGTTTCGCTCTGCGGACATGGATCAGGCGGTCCTGGCGACCAGCCGGTGCCGCACCACGCGCACCACATGCAGGGCAATCCCGATGACAGCGTAACTGCAAGCGATGATCACCAGCACATATTCTGAATACCGCCAGATCACCCCCGCCAGCAGGCAGATCACGACGATCGTCAGGGAGGGCTGCTTCCTCGTCCAAGGAATGTCCTTGAAGCTGTAGTACCTCACTGTGCTGGTCATCAATACGCCCAGCAGCAGCAACAGCACGAACCACGCGTACGACCACTTCTCCATCACGATGGGCCCGCCCCAGTGCCGCGCGTGCACGATCGCTGCCACCACGCCCGCCGCCGCCGGTGTCGGCATGCCCACAAAATTCTTCGATCCGCCCGGGGCCATGCCTTGCACGTTGAACCGCGCCAGCCGCCACGCCGAACAGATCAGAAACGCCAGGCAGCACAGCCAGGCAAAGTGCCCAAGAAACGCCTCGCTGCCCTGCCCGCTTAGGCTGCGGTAGCCCCACGCATACGCCAGGATTGCCGGAGCAATCCCGAAACTCACCACGTCGGCAATCGAATCAAACTGCACGCCAAATTCGGTGTTGGTGCCGGTCATCCGCGCCACCCGCCCATCCAGCGCATCGAACACGATGGCTAGGCCGATGGCCTTCGCCGCGTGATCGAAATTCTCCGTGCCGCCAATCAGCGACGCGATGGACGCGTAGTACCCGCACAGCAGGTTCGCCACCGTGAACAGGCTCGGCAGCAGGAAAATGCCACGGCGCAGACGCGGATTCCGGTAGCGTCGTTCCTGAAATGGAATTTCGTGTTGTTGGATTCCGCCCATTGGTTTCACATCATCCTGCAACAGAGTACTACGTCCGGCCGCCCTCTTCCGTCAATTTCTGCTTTGCAGTTTGCGCTTTTTCCGGCGTGCTCAGCCGGCTCGCCGCACCGGCCAGCATGCGCGCCACCACCGTCGAGCCTCCCTTTACGTGTTCTCCCACCCTTACCGCAATTTCCGCGTTCTCCGGCAGCCACAGATCCACGCGCGACCCGAAGCGCACCAGCCCGATGCGCTCTCCCCGCGCCACCGTCTCGCCCTGCTTTTTCCAGGACACCACCCGTCGCGCCACCCAGCCGGCGATCTGCTTCAACACGATCTCTCCGTGCTCGCTCGCCAGCGTGAACGCATTCTGCTCGTTTTCCGCCGAAGCCTTCTCCGCCCACGCCGCCAGAAACTTTCCCGGCCTGTATTCCAGCTTCGTGATCGTCCCTGCAGCCGGGGATCGATTCACGTGCACATTCCAGATTGCCAGGAAAATACTGACGCGTTTCCCCGGCCGCCCGGCGTTCGTCTCCTCTTTCACCACCACCACGCGTCCATCCGCGGGAGACACCACCGCATCGGCCTCCGCGGGAATCGCGCGCTCCGGATCGCGAAAAAAATAAAAGACGAAAAGCCCCAGCCCTACAAGCGCGACCCCCGCGGCAATTGTCCATGGCGTTTGAAACAGCAGCGCCGCGAACCCCGCCACTAGCGGCGGAAAGCCAAATGCATAGCCTTCTTTGACCATAGCCTTCCTCACTCCGTCGCGGTTTGCGTCCGCGGGAGGGCTCTGGTCATTTTACTCTAGTGCCGTTCCAACATGTTGCTACGAATGTCGGCCAGCCAGGAAGCGCGGCGTTGTTTGAGATAGCGCCCTCGCCGGCGGGCGTCGTCGATGTCAAACATCCTTCATTAAATCAGACGCAAGGGCCGGTGATGGGCGGTGGAATGCACCACGCCTGAGCAGTGTTTCTGCAAGCGCGCTCGCAAGTCGCTGGCGCTGCCGATGTAGAATCTCCCATCCTGCTCACTCAACAAAACGTGGGAGTAATTCACCGAACCTCCCAGCCATTTGGTGAACACAGTTGGAACGGCACTAGAAAGCGGGGCGAATTGGGCGCGAACCCGGGCAGGCTACTGCGAATGTCGTGCGTGCGCACTGTGGATGCGCGCGGCGAGAAGTTCCATCTCGTCTTTCACGTGGAGTTTCATCTTTTTCAGTCGGATTTCTTCGATCAGGTCTTCGGAGTTCAGGTAGGGGGATCGGGAGAGTTTCTGGAGTTCTGCTTCGTATTGCCGGTGTTGCTCGCACAGACGCTGGTATTCGGCGTCTGCATCGACTATTACGTCCCGAGGGCTCCGCTGCGCGCTTGCCATGCGTTCCTCCTCATGAATGGAGTGTGAATACTACATGTGCGCAGACTAGCACCGCAAATCTCCACGTCAAGAGGTTTTCGGTACCACTTGTGTGGATAGTTCGTTTTTCGCGTAGACCAGCGCCGCCTCGCTTGGCCCTCGGTAATAGTCCTCCCGCCGCCCTGACTGCCGGAACCCCATCCGTTCATAGAAACCTATGGCCCCACGATTCGACTCGCGAACCTCTAGAAACACGCGACTTGCGCCAGATTTCGCAAATCGCCGCAGCAGTTCCTCCACCAGCGCTCGTCCTTCGCTCTGCCTTCGGCACTCTTCCCGCACAGCGAGATTCAGTACCTCCGCCTCATCCGCCGCCACCCTTCCCAAAATGAAACCGGTCGGCCTCCCTGCCCGCTCGCTCGTCAGCGCCACCGCTCCAGGCAGCGCCATAAACTCAACCAGCACCTGGATGGACCAGCTTGCCGACTCTCGCGCTTCCCGCAAGATCTCGCTCGCCGCCGCTGCGTCCTCCGCATGGAACTCCCGCACCACAAACGCGCCCTCTTTGCCCTTCTGTTCAGCGCCCATGGCCTGCCGCCGGCCCCTTCCAGAAAATCTCCGCGTCCGATCGCCGCACGTAGTTTGCGTCGAGTTCCAATGGGTCAGTAAACTCCCCTTTCCTCGCGCGCTCTTCGGCAATCTCTCCGATCTTGTCCGCCAGGTCCCCTTCTACCCGCTGCATGCTATCCCCATTGCCTGCGCGCGCTTCCCAACCCTCTACGCCCGTGATTAGCTGCGGGTCCAGCGTTACCCACGCAATCCTCTCGCGCCCCACTTCCTCGCTCGCCATCCTCACGAAACTGGCCGCCTCAATCACCATCTCCTCTTCGATTCGCTCCAGGCCCCCATTCCTCAACCGGTACATCGCTGCGAACATCTGCCCGCGCTGCGCGTCATAGCATGAAGCAACAAATGGCGCTTGGGCTTCCGCACACCTCGCTATCGCCTCCAGCCGGGACACTCCCACCACCTTCTTCCCGTACACTTCCGCCCACGCCTTCACCGTCGTCAGCCCCACTCTCACCCCAGTAAACGACCCCGGCCCCGTGCATGCCGCCAGCAGGTCCACTCCTTCCATTCTCACTCCCGCCTCACTGAGGCACGCCGCCACCGCCGGCAACAACCACGAGGAATAATCGTCGCTGGACTCATGCCGCCGCACCGCCGCCCGCCATCCCCCTTTTCGGACCGCCACGCTTCCCCGCCGCTCACTCGTATCTATCGCCAACGTAATCACTTCGGCAGTGTAACCCAACCTCACCTGCGCTGCTGAACTTCCATGAAAACGATTGGCTAAAACGAGAACGCGCAATCGCCGCCTCACTCTATCTCATTAGAAAGACAGCGATTCTCCATGATTTCAGGCTGGGAACGTCCTGGTGAGCAATTCACGTGCCAAATTGAAACAGCGCTCCCTCTATCTCCCTGATTCCAGAGGATATATCTTGACTCTTCCGATACTCCACTTTATACTCTTCTTAGCTCCGAGGGGGACAACCTAAGCTATGGATTATAAGATTGGCGACAAGGTCGTTTATCCGAACCACGGCGTTGGTGTTGTTGAGCAGATCAGTTACGGTGTTTTGAATGGCAGGACCGAACGTTACTTCATGATTCGCGTGCTTTCCAGTGGCCTGCGCGTCATGGTTCCTCAATCGAACGCGCTGACGGTGGGACTTCGCTCCGTCATCCGTTCCAATGACACAATGAAAGTCCTCGGGTTCCTCGAAAAAGGCAAACTGAATTCCCATCACGATTGGAAGCATCGTTTCAAGGAGAATTCCGAGCGCATGCGCACGGGTTCTCTCCTGGAAGTGGCTGTCGTTCTCAAGAGCCTCGTTTCCCTCAGCCGCAGCAAACCGTTGTCCTTCCGCGAAAAGAAAATGTTGGAACGCGCCAAGTATCTCCTGGTCAGTGAAATGGCCACCGCGCGCAATCTCACTGCCGAAAACGCCGAGGGCCTCGTTGTGAAGTCGCTCGCCAAGGCCAAGCTGCAATTCCCCCAGATGCAGGAAAAGTTCGAGTAATCTCCTGGCTTCCGCGTTGTGCCCAGGCCCCGACCCGCTCGGGGCCTTTTTTCCTTCCGCCTCCTTCTTCTCTGTGCCCTCTGTGTTCTTGCCTCCGTGAACTCTGTGTTACCGTCCCTCTTCCCTTTCTCTTCTCCGCGAATCTCAGCTTCTCTGCGTTATATTTTGTTCTTCCTTCCTCTTACTTCTGACTTCTAACTTCTGACTTCTTACTTCTGCCTTCATCCCAGCGGCATACTAGCCTTGGCATTTAGCGTCGCATCCGCCACACTCCCGCGGACAAAATCTCCATACGCTGCCGCCGCGATCATCGCCGCATTATCCGTGGACAACGCGCGATCCGGAAAAAACACCTCCAGCCCCTTCGCCCGCGCCCGTTCCGCGAACACCGCGCGTAATTGGCTGTTCGCCGATACTCCGCCCGACACCAACAGCGTCTGCACCTCGCACTCCTCCGCCGCCAGCATTGTGCGTTCCACCAAATCCCGCACCACCGCGTTCTGAAATTCCCGCACCAGCCCCAGCGTCTCCGCGCTGCACATCGGCAGCAATTCCGCAAATCCGCGCTTCCCCGCCGCCAGCGCTGCTTCCCGCTTCCGGATTTCTTCGATGTACTCCGGGTGTTCCCGCACGTGGTACAGCACGGCCGTCTTCAATCCGCTGAAGCTGAAATCCAGCGCGTTGCCGCGCGTCTTGGTCGGCCCAAACTTCACCGGGGCTTTCGCGTTTTCCGCAGTGGCAGCCGCCGCCAGCCGGTCCAGGATCGGTCCCCCGGGATATCCCAGCCCGAGCAGCTTCGCCACCTTGTCGTACGCTTCCCCCGCCGCATCGTCGCGTGTCTGCCCCAGCTTGCGATATGCAAACGCGCCGCTGTCACTCGAACCCGCGCCGTCCTTCACTTCATACAACACCGTGTGCCCGCCGGAAACGATCAAGCATACCGCCGGCAATCCTGGCACTTTTCCGTTCTCGTAAGCCTCCAGAAACGCCGCGTGAACGTGCCCATCCAGATGATTCACCGCCACCAGCGGCTTCCCCAACGCCGCCGCCAGCGTCTTCCCGTACGTAATCCCCACCAGCAGCGACCCCACCAGCCCGGGACCCTGCGTCACTCCAATCGCATCGAGTTCCTCAAACCGCAGCCCAGCCTGGGCCAGCGCCTCTCGCACCACGGGCACAATCTGCCGCAGGTGCTCCCGCGAAGCCAGTTCCGGCACCACGCCGCCATATTTCCGGTGAATGTCAATCTGCGAAGCCACCACGCTCGACAGAATTCTCCGCCCATCCACCACCACCGCCGCCGCCGTCTCGTCGCACGAGGACTCGATCCCCAGGATTCGAATCTCCTTCGGCATCTTTTCCGTCATGTCCTCACTCAGATTCTCATGCTAGCACACGCTCCACCGCGCCATTCCTTCCATTCCGCTGCTGGATGCCCAAGGCACGGAGTGTGTGCCTGGGTCCTGGGTTCGCCCCGTTACACCGCGAAACGAAGTACTTGAGGGTGCCCCACCCTTGGTTTGCAAGGGTGGGCTCTTACGACCGGACCCCTCGTTCCCTCTCTTCTTCTCTCTTTTGCTTTTTGGGTGCCCCAACCACGGAGTGCGTGCATCGGTCTTCGATTTGTTTTTCCTCGTTCTGCCATCCCGACCGGAACGGCCCGACTTTTCTTGCGCGCCGCAGTTCGGCGCGTCGGGCCGCGTAGCGGAGGGATCGCGGCAAGAACCCGGCAAAGCAGCGCCATTACGTGATGCACCCTCAGCGCTCGCGTCCTCTTCCCGCTATTTCCTCTTTCGCGCAGTCCTATTGTCCCCCGCCATCACCTTCCCCAAACTAGAACCTATCTCACAAGGAAAACACATGCCCATCACCGTCACTACCAACGCGACGAGCACCGAGCGCTTCTCCGGCGGCGACCCTGGCCTTCCGCCCGTGCTCCTCAATCACCCCACACAGAGCGCCACGACCATCGACGGCTGGAAATCCACTCTCTTGGGACTTCCCTTCCTGCTCCCCGGCCTATTCATGGAAGCCGTTGCTTTGGATTTCATCCCCTCGCACGGCAAACATGCGCCCAATTGGATGCTCAGTCTCATCGGTAGCTTCTTTCTCGTCGGTGGTTTGTTCCTCGTGATCCATGGCGTGGCTGGCCTGATCCGCCAGGCGGCCCACGATCGCGATGCAGCGCAATATCCCGGCCAGCCTTGGCTGTCCGATCATCACTGGCGCAAAGAAGGGTTCAAGTTTTCCGCGTTTCATGCCATGGTCAGCCGCCTGTGCGCTGCCCTCGTCTGGTCGGCGTTTCTTGTGCCTTTCTTTTGGGTTGGTTTGCACGGGCCCGGTATGGCGCGCGTATTCCTCGTTGGCGCCATTTTGTTCGCCCTGCTCGGTCTGATCTTCTGGTACCGCTGGGCGCAAATGCTCGCGGACCTGCTGCGCTACGGCAATAGCTTCCTGAGCTACGACCAGTTCCCGTACTTCATCGGCGGCACGCTGCGTGCCCGCTTGCGCGCTCCTCAGCACATCTCCGATCTCGACGAACTAACCTTCACCCTGCGCTGTGTTCAGGAAAAGTACGTCACCACCGGCACTGGCAACAATCGCTCAACCCAAGTGGTCTGCTACGAACTTTACAAGGACTCGCACACCCTCTCCCGCAACCAAATCACCGGCCTCGCCGGCGGCGACATCCCGGTCGAGTTCCCTCTGCCACCTGACCAGCGCACAACCACACTTTGCTACAATCCGCCCACCTACTGGGAAATCGAAGCCCGCGGCCGCTCCCACGCCGTCGCCTACGAAGCCCACTTCCTCGTTCCCGTCTATAAGCAGCCCTGAGCCTCGCGCGCAAAATCCGGGCCCGCAACCCTCCCGGCACTCGCGTCTCATGCGCACATCTTCTTCGCGTTTCATTGACAAGACTCCCGCCCCGCGTCTACTGTGAGCTAGTAGCTTAATCCAACTCCAGAGCGCGCTTTTCAAACTACTTATGACGCTAGACGCCAAGCAGTCTCAGCCAATTCCCGTTCGCCATCAGAAAGTTCGCAAAGCCGTTTTGCCAGCCGCGGGCCTCGGCACGCGGTTCCTTCCCGCCACCAAGGCCCAGCCCAAGGAAATGCTCACCGTCGTGGACAAGCCGCAAATCCAGTACGTCGCCGAAGAGTGCGTCGCCTCTGGCATCGAGCACATCATCATCGTCACCGGCAAAGGCAAAAACTCCATCGAAGATCATTTCGATAGCGCGCCCGTCCTCGAACAATATCTCGAACAAAAGGGCAAGCACGCGCTGGCCGAACTCGTTCGCCGCATCTCCAACATGGTCCAGGTCAGCTACACCCGCCAGAAGGAACCCCTCGGCCTCGGCCACGCCGTCCTGGTCGCCAAGGATCTCGTGGGCGACGAGCCCTTCGCCGTTCTCCTTGGCGATGTTCTCATCCCCGGCAAAAATCCCGCCACCAAGCAGCTCATCGACGTCTACGAAGCCACCGGCACCGGCGCCATCGCCGTTGAAGAAGTGCCCCGCGAGAAGACCCACCTCTACGGCATCGTTGACGGCGAACCCGCGCCCATCGCGCCCTTTGGGGGGCGCTTGCTGCGCATCCGTGATCTCGTCGAAAAACCCCCAACCGAAAAAGCGCCCTCGAATCTCGCGATCACCGGGCGTTACGTTCTCCCTCCTGCCATCTTCGATTGCCTGGAACGCACCAAGCCTGGCGCCGGCGGCGAAATCCAACTCACCGACGGCTTGCGCCTCCTCGCTAAAGAGCAAGGCTTATGGGCCTACATTTACGAAGGAATTTCTTACGATGCGGGCGATAAACTCGGCTTCCTGAAAGCCACCGTCGAGCTCGCCCTCCTCAACGAGGAATTCGGCCCCGCCTTCCGCGACTACCTAAAATCCCTGAAACTCTAACTTCTCTGCGTTATCTTTATCTCATCTCCGAAACTGAAAACTTACAACTGAAAACTGATAACTCTGCCGCGTGCCCCAGGCACGGCGTGTGTGCCTGGGTCTTGGGGTTTCCACCGTCGGCTGGACCCAAGCGCTATTACGCTTCCTCTCGTGCCCTAGCTCTTTTTCTTTTCCGTCTTCTTTTCCTTGCTCTCTTTCGTTTCCTTCGTGGCTGTTTCCTTCGGCGCCTCTTTCGATTCCGCCTTGTCCGTCTTTTCCGTCTTCTCCGCGGCTGCCTCTTTCCCGCCGCTCTTCCCCGCGTAGTCCGTCACATACCATCCCGATCCCTTGAATTGGATCGCCGGCGCCGACTGTAGCCGCTCTACCTTCCCGCCGCAGTGCGGGCACTTCCTCAGATGAGGCCCCGCGACGCTCTCGATCTTCTCCGTACGCTGCTTGCACTTGGTGCACTGATATTCGTACAGTGGCACAGCCTACCCTCCAGCAAGTTTCGCAAACCGCAGATTATACCACGCGCCCCGGAGCCCCCTCGCCCGCCGTGCTAGACTCGTATGCAGCACATCTCATGACCGAGAGCACCCATTCCGAACCCTCGCGCCAAGGCTGCCTCTATCTGGTAGCCACGCCCATCGGCAACCTGGAGGACATCACCCTCCGCGCCCTCCGCATCCTCAAGGAGGTGGACCACATCGCCTGCGAAGATACGCGCCACTCCCTGAAGCTTCTGAATCACTACGACATTCACAAGCCCCTGATCAGCTATCACGAACACAACGAGCTCACCCGCGCCCCCGAACTCGTCCTGGCCATGGAAAACGGCTCTTCCATCGCTCTCGTCAGCGATGCGGGCATGCCCCTGGTCAGTGACCCCGGTCATCGCCTCGTCACCCTGGCCATTCGCCACCACATTCCCGTCGTGCCGATTCCCGGCCCGTCGGCGCTGCTCGCCGCGCTTTCCGCCTCCGGCCTGCCTAACGAGGAATTTCTTTTTGTGGGATTTCTTCCCGCGCGCAGTGGCGAACGCCGCCGCGCCCTCGAACACCTCCGCATCGAAGAGCGCACCATGATTTTCTACGAAGCGCCGCACCGCATCGCCGATACTGTTGCCGACGCTCTGGCCATTCTCGGCAATCGTCCCGCCTGCCTCGCCCGCGAAGTCACCAAGCTCCACGAGGAATTTCGCCGCGGCAAACTCTTCGATCTGGTGCAATCCCTCGGCGATCATCCCGCCAAAGGCGAAATCACCCTGCTCATCGGCCCGCCCGAACCCGCTGCGCCGGGCGCCCACGTTAACACTTCCCAATCCCTCGCCGCGCGCGTCGAAGAATTGATCCACCAAGCCAAACTCGACCGCAAAGAAGCCCTCAAGCTCGCCGCCAAGGAGCGCGGCATCACCCGCCGCGACGCCTACCGCCAGCTCCTGGACGACACCTCCTCCGAATCCTCTTAACTCTATTCTTCGTCTCCGTTCTTCTCTGTGACCTCTGTGTTCTTCCCTCTGTGGACTCTGCGTTACCGTCCTTCTTCTCTCTCTCTGCGAGTCTCTGCGTGCTCAGTGTCTCTGCGTCATCTTTTTCTCCGAATTTTGTGACCGGACACACCACCACCCATGCCATTTCGACCAACATCCGCAAATTGTAAGGAGTAATCTTCCCTACGCCGCCGATTCCGACCGGAACACCTTCTGGAATCTCGGCCCCACAAACTGCACACCTACCAACCTCTCCCCATCCGGCTGCGAATCGCTCACATGCACCACGCGCCCCTGCGTTTCAAAATCGTTTTCATACCGCCGCGAGGGATACCCCTGCATGGGAATCCGTATCTCCAGGTTGGAGCCGATGGCCAAATCGAAGCGCGTGTGAAACGCCGCACCGCTCCGGCACAAATTTTCGCTGGCCGTCTCTTCCTCAAAGGCGAAGCCACGCCTATCCCGGCCTCTCACGCACAAGGGCAAGTGCACCGATATCCTACGTTCGGACCTCTGTCTCGCGATTTTTTCGCTGATCTGGCTCATGGGCTGGGCTCCCCCCATTGGCCGCTTTCCGCTCGAAGAAGCGCTCCACATTCTCCACGATTTCCGCGGGCGTGCGTGCTGTATGTACAATCCGTCTCAGCTCGCTGCCGTTCCCCACGCCATGAGTAAACCAGCAAGCGAACTGCTTCATTTTTCCCACGCTATCGGGTAGATCGGCGTTAAGAATTTGCCTGTAGTAGCCGGAAAGTAAACGGTAGCGGTCCTGCTCCGTGGGCACGTGGTAGCTGCCCGTTTCCAAGCATTCTCTCATCTGCGCGAAAATCCACGGATTCGTGGCCGCCGCCCGCCCGATCATCACCGCGTCGCAGCCCGTTTCCGCCACCATGCGCGCTGCATCTTCCGGGCAGTGGATATCGCCGTTCCCGATCACCGGAATTTTCACCGCCTGCTTCACCGCCGCGATCAGGCTCCAATCCGCTTTGCCCGCGTAACCCTGAATGCGCGTGCGTGGATGAATCGCGGCCGCTTCGATGCCGATTTGCTCGGCCATTTTCACCACGTCCAGCGCCACGATGGAATTCTCGTCCCAGCCCGCGCGCAACTTGATGGTCACGGGAATCTTCACCGCCGCGCGCACCTGGCGGAAAATTTGCTCCAACAGCGGCAATTCCCGCAAAAGCCCGGAGCCGCCGCACTTCACCACTTTTTTCGCCGGGCAACCCAAATTTATATCCACGGCGTCGTAGCCCAGCTCTTCCACCAGGCGTGCCGCATCGGCCATCACGCCCGGATTCGCGCCAAATAATTGCGCCGCGATGGGATGCTCGTCTTCCTCGTACAAGAGGTAGCGCAGCGTCTTCTTTGCGCTCCGCGTAATTCCCTCGGAGCTGGTGAACTCCGTCATCAGCAGCCCGCAGCCGCCCAGCCCGCGAATCACGCGCCGAAACAGCGTATCCGTGACGCCCGCCATGGGCGCCAGCACCGTCGCCGGCCGTATCACCAGATCGCGTACCTTGTATTCAGCGGGAATCATAGGCCTCTCGGTAGTTTAGCAGAGTGGAAATGGGATATCAGTTATCAGCGATCAGTGATCAGGAATCGGTTGTGAGAGCCGCGTGTCCCAGGCACGGGGCCAGTGCATGGATCTTGGGTTTGGGTGCCCCAAGTATCGGCTTGCCCCGAGCGCATTAAGCGAGGGGTTTTGTACCTGGGTCTTGGGTTCCTCTTGGGGTTTTCCCTCTGGCACCCCAACTCACAGGGTGGGTTCCTACGCTTCCAACCCCTCGCAACTTCTTCTTTTCGCCGGGTGCCCCAGGCACGGAGTCTGTGCCTGGGTCTTGGGTTTGGGTGCCCCAGGTTCGGTTTTCTACCTGGGTCTTGGGTTCCTCTTCTCCGCGCCTCTTTTGGACTGCGGCGGCTTGCCGCCGCCTTCCCGCCCGTAACACTACAATTTGTCATCCCGAGCGGAGCGGCCCGACTTTCTCTTTCGCGCCGCAGTTTGGCGCGTCGGATCGCGTAGTCGAGGGATCCCTATTATTCCCGTATTCAACTCTCACGTCCAAGGAGTAGGCGGAGGATCTGCTGACGCTGGGTGTTATAATTATGACGGGAATGCTCACTATATGGAGATTTGGCAGCCAGAATGTCCACATTGCGGAGCAAGAATAAACCCTTTCAAGGTGAGGTACGGGAGTGTTCTGTTCAATTGCGATTCCTGCCAGACCGCGCTGAGGGTTTCGAGCGTTTATTTCTGGTTTCCGGTGGTAATGGGGCTGGCTGTCTCCATTTTTCTCGGATGTTTTTTTCATCTCAGCTGGCCTAACCTACTGCTTTTCACTGCCATATCCACGCTTCTAATTTCGGGGCTTTTTGGAATGGTGCTCGAGAGTACGTTTAACCCGAAGATTAAGATCTGCCAGCCGCGTCCATCACCATTCGATTCCGATCAATCTGTCCTGAACCTCAGGAAATAACTCGATGCCTGGTTACCTCCGTTGCCGGGTGGCCTAGGTACCGGTTTTGTACCTGGGTCTTGGGTTCCTCTTCCTTTTGCCACTTCCAAAACTGTCATCCCGAGCGGAGAGGCCCGATTTTCTCTCTCGCGCCGTAGTGTGGCGCGTTGGGCCTCGTAGTTGAGGGATCCCTCCGCTGCGTTTCCCCACCTAGCTTGGGTTCCTCTTCCTTTCAAACTTGAGACTGACAGCTGAAAACTGCTGACACTCCGACAACCCAGCCCTTCTTCTCTTCCCTCTATGCCCTCTGCGCAAGCCTTCCCTCCCAGGCACACCCCTACACCCGCGCACCTCCCACTGCCACCACAATTCAACTTTCCGGAGTCTTCCCGCCTTGACTCTTCTCTTTGAGAAACTCTTCCAACCGCAAAAACTTTCTTCCCAGCGCCCCGCTGAACGCCGACCATTCCGGCTCCCCGGAATCGCTGGCCAGCGCCGCGCGCACCGCAGCCAGCTTGGAATCCAGATCATCCAAATAATGAAACACCAGCGCCTCGCGGATCATCGGCAATTTTGGCGACCCAAACTCATACTCCCCGTGATGGCTGATCAGGATGTGCTGCACCACCGTCTTCAGGTTGGCCGGGAATCCCTCGATCTCGTCCATCGCCCGGCTCACCGTTTCGAGTTCCATCACGATGTGGCCCAGCAACTGTCCCTCGGTCGTGTAGCTCACCGACCGCTCGTAACACAACTCATCCAGCTTGCCCACGTCGTGCAGCATCGCCGCCGCCAGCAGCAGGTCCTCATCGAGTTCCGGATAGTGCGCCGCAATCTGCTTCGCCAGCCTGCACAAGCCGGCCACATGCTCCAGCAATCCTCCGAGATAGGCGTGGTGCATCACCTTCGCCGCGGGCGCGCGTTTGTACCGCGCCGCAATTTGCGGGTCGCCCAGCACCTGCAACACCAGCTTCTTCAGCCAGGGATTCTTCATCCCCTCCGCATGACCCAGCACTTCCTTGAAAAGCACCTCCACGTCATACGCCGTGTGCGGCAGAAAATCCGCCAGATTGATCTCCTCCGGCTTGGCCACGCGGAATTGCAGCAGAGAGAGTTGCGGCTTGTTGCGGTAAATTTCCACGCGGGCGTTCACCTTCACGAAATCATCGCGGTGAACGTCCTTCGCGGCGGCCTCAAACTGGTCCCACATCCGCGCTTCCACCTTGCCGCTGCTGTCGCCCAGTTCCATCCGCAAATACGGCCTGCCGGACGAGGTGTTGCGCACTTCTTTCTCGTGTACCAGGAAATACCCGGTGATTGTCTGGTCCGCCGCCAGATCGCGTACCATGGTGGTTTTTGTCATTACGATCCGCTGGACTTTCCGAACAGCAGGTACTTCTTGTGGTGCTTCTTCACTTTCGTGGTTTCCGGTGTCGCGCTCACTTCCTCGATCTCGGAGTTGCCTCCGCCGGCCATCTCCTGGTAACCCGGCTTGATCACCACGTAGCTCTGCTCGCGCAAGGTTTTCAGGTAGTCGCGCAGGGCCGGCTCCATGCGCTCGTTATACAAGTGTTCCATGATGTCGCTTTCCACTTTATCGTACGGCTGCACGCCTTCCGTGTAGTGCTCCAGCACCTGCAGGATCAGGAAGCCCTGTTTCGTCTCGATCACGTCGGTCAGCTCGTTCCTTTTCATCGCGAAGACTTTGTCTTCCAGCTCCTTCGCGAGTTCCCCGCGCTTGTACACTCCAAGATAGCCGCCTTGCTGCGCGGTTTTGCCATCGGAGAAGCGCTTCGCGAGTACGCTGAAATCCTCGCCCTCGTTGATTCGCTTGAGGTACGATTCCGCCTTTTTCTTCAGCTCCGGGATCTCCGCCTCCGTCTTCCCTTCCGTCGAAACCTCGAAGGCCCGCAGCGATACTTCCTCCGGCCTCACGAACTCGTCCTTGTGCTCGTTGTAAACCTTCAGCGCCTCGTCGTGCCCGATGGTGATGTGCGAACCCACTTCCTGGGAGATCACCTTCTGGGTCAGTATTTTGTTCCGGATATTGTTCTTGAAATCTTCCCAGTTCAATCCCTGGGCGTTCACCGCCTTTTCCAGATCTTCCATATCCTTCAGGTTGTTTCCGATGCGGATCTGGTCGAGTTGCTTCACCACGTCCGTGTCAACGCTGATGGCCAGGTCCTTGCCGCGCTGCTCCAAAAGCGACTGGTCGATCAGGTCGCGCAACGCGCTCTTCTGGCGCTCCTCAATCTCCGCTTGCAACTGCTGTGGGGTGCACTTCCCGCTGCAATCCTGCCGCGCGTCCTCTTCCGCGCTGGCACGGGCCTTATCCAGTTCGGAGCTCGTTATGATCTCGTTGTTCACCCGCGCGAGAATCTCTTCCACCATCTTGCCTTCCCCCGACGCGGGCTTTGCGGCTGTCGCTGCCGGCCCTGTCACCTTCGTACCCCCGGGCGCCGTTGTCGCCGTGGGCATCTCTGGCTTTTTCGCCGGCGCGGGTTTCTTTTCTTCTTCGGGCTCTGGCGCCGTTGGCGGCTGTTCCAGCTTCGGCGGGTTCTGTGTCGGTGGCGTTTGCGCCGGCGGATTCGTCGCCGGAGGGTTCTGCCCCAACAACGGCCAGGCAAACAGAAGTGCCGCAAGAATTACTGCTTTCTTCATGAATCTCCCCATTCCGACAGTCTAGAACGCATCCCCCCAATGTGCAAATTCGATTGCGGGTGGGCGGTGGGTCAGTTTCGGGTTACGGCGTTGATCAGGCATGTGGATTACTTCCGAGCGCGCTGTTGCGCGCTCGAATCCGGACTTCTGTTCATTTTCTTGGTCCGAGCTTTCGGCGCGTCCGCGCTGCCGAACGGGGCGCGGCGTTGCGCGTCACAAACTCGTACGCCATGCCGAGCAAGTCCCGCAACACATCGCGATTGACGCGCGACAGGCGAACCAGCACCGCGCTATAGCCGAGGTAGTGGTCCGTCACGTAGTAAACATCGGGGTCCGCAGCGAGCAGCTCGGCGCGGTCATCGAGATCCACGCGAACGACAAGTGACGCGGGTTCGGCCGAGCGATTCGCGGGGACACACGCCAGGAGTTGTCCATGGATCTTGAGTGCTGGTTGCCCGTACGCTGTGCTCTCCTCCACGCCAGGCAACGCGAGTCCGATATTCCGCACGGTGTCGAAGTTGATTGTCTTTCTGGGCATTGGTCAGCACCATTCCTTGGGACTTAGTGCTCCTCTTTGGCTCGGCATGCCGGTTTCAAATTCCGCTAGACCGTTTTTGCATTATAGTAGCTGTAGTTCCTCCCGCGCCAACGCCAGATAAGTCGCCAAACCCGACATCTCGCACGAATGTCAGCTCTGTCAAACACGTTTCGAGCGCACTTCTCCATTCGCTCCGAAGAACAATCTTGTTCGTTTTCGTTGAGTTCTGCATCGACGGCCACGGCTCGATCGTAATCTTGCGGTCGGTTTCGGCCGGACCTTGCCCCTCAAATTTCGCGCACGAAGCATACCACCAGCCATTCAAAATCTTCCCCGGCGCGCTCGGAAGACCGGTACTAGCCAGTTCGTGTCGGACATTCATCAAGTGACTCGACACCCGTTATTCAATGGAATAGATTCAGACAATGGACCAAGAGCATCGTGGTTTGAGGTTTGCGTTCAGCGCCAGTGCCGAGATTGCTCCTGAAAGCTCGCCCACTGCCTTTGTCTCCGGCCGTGTCACCGAACTGAGCTTGCGCGGGTGTTTCCTCGAGACTTCTGCTTCGTTCGAGCTGCAGCGCCCTGTTCTGCTGAAGATCTTTCATTCAGGAGAATATTTTGAGGCCCCGGCATCCGTCCTGTATGTCAAGCCCTCTGGCCTGGGTCTGGTGTTTCGCGAAGTGAAACCTCACTTTCGAGCCGTTCTGCAGAAGTGGGTTCTCGCCGCGTTGGATAAACAACCCGATACGCGGCCAACGTCCGGCTAGTGCCGTTCCAACTCTTTGGGCCCTATGACGGTCCAAGCGTCTGACAGTCGGCAAACCGGACATGTGCAGGCTGGTACCCACTTCGGCGGTTAGTGCGTTTACCAGGACTTGACCGTTCAATTTGTGCCTTCTCGGATTACTTCAGGTTGGCCGACAACCCCTGAACTGGTTTGCCTTGAGGGCACCAGGGCGTTGGTCGGTACCAATCGAACGAGCTGCCGCTAGCTGGTCACTCTCATCAATATGACGTGCCAGCGACTTTTTGCAGCATCAATCAAGGTAGGCAATCGGATGGTTAGTGGAGTGTTCTAAGTCCCAAGTCGCGCTGGGATACACGATCAAAGAGCAGCTGCAGCATTTCTGTGATAGGATACGCCCTGGCCTTAATCGACGGCGTTCTACAAAAACAACTTTCGAGCGGCTCCCATGAAAAATATTCCCGGATTTCAGCTGGAACGTGCGGCGTGTGCCCTCCTGTTTTTAGTTCTCACCCCGTTTGCAGCCATTGCGCAGGAAACGACCTTCTCGGTGATATTTTCCGGTAAGAATATTGGCCATCTGATCGCCGAGACCAAGGGCGATTTGACCAGTGTTGACTACGACTACAAAAATAACGGCCGCGGCCCGACGATAAAAGAAGTCATCCGGACAGGGGCCGAGGGGCTGCCTGTGGAGTGGTCGATCGAGGGCACGACGACCTTCGGGAGCAAGGTCGAAGAACACTTCAGCCAGAGCGGCTCGCTTGCCGAATGGGTGGACTCGACGGGGAAGAACTCGGCCACAATCCGCGAGCCGGGTCTCTACGTGACGCAATCAGGCAGCCCGTGGTCAGAGCAGATTTTTGCGCACGCCCTGCTGCACGCGCCCAGCATGAGTAAGGCCATCTTGCCCAAGGGAACGCTGCGACTGGAAAAAGGCGAGACCCTGATGCTGCAGGGCGGGAACGGGCCGAGGCCGGTGACGCGCTACGATCTCACCGGAATCGAACTTTCGCCAACGACGCTACTAATCGACGACAAGGGCGACCTGTTTGCCGAGGTCAGTCCGAACTTCATTTTGATTCGCGAAGGGTACGAAGGCGAAGACCCGCGGCTTCGTAAGCTGGCCGCCGACTGGTCGACAGAGCGTTTCGCCAAGATGGAGAAAGAAGTTGCGCATCACTATGCCGCCCCGGTGCGGATCAAGAATGTCCGAATTTTCGATCCCAAGACTTCGGCGCTGACCGAACCTGTCTCGGTGGTGGTGCGGGATAAGGAGATTGCCGCGGTCGAGCCGCTCACTAGCCCGTCCACCCAGGGCGAAGTGACCGTGGATGGCGCCGGCGGAACATTGGTCGCGGGGATGTATGAAATGCACGCCCATCTCAATCAGGACGGAGCGCTGTTGAATCTGATGGCGGGCACAACCACGGTGCGCGACATGGGAAACGACAACGCGGTGCTGGACAAGCTGATTGAGAGGATGGATGCGGGTGAAATCGGCGGCCCGCACGTACTCCGCTCGGGATTCATCGAAGGCAAAAGCCCGTTCAGCTCCAACCACGGGATTCTGGTCGATAGTCAGGAGAAGGCGATCGACGCCGTGCGCTGGTACGGAGCGCGCGGATATTGGCAGATCAAGATCTACAACAGCATGAATCCGGCGTGGGTGCCGGCGATGACAAAGGAAGCTCACCTGCTGGGCATGCGCGTGGCCGGACACGTGCCGGCGTTTTCCACCGCCGATCAGATGATCGAGGCGGGCTACGACGAGATCACTCACATCAATCAATTCATGCTAGGTTGGGTGATCGGACCGACAGAGGACACGCGCACGCTGTTCCGCGTGATCGCGTTAAAGCGGCTGCCGGATTTGGACCTGAACAGCGCGAAGGTACAGCACACCATGCAACTGATGGTGGATGGGCACAAGGCGATCGACCCCACGCTGGGCATCTTCGAACTCCTGCTGTTGAGCAGGGACGGGCAGGTTCCTGCCGGGGCGGTCGACTATCTGGATCACATGCCCGTGGGCTATCGGCGCGATGCTATGAAGGCGCTGGTGGACGCCTCGGCGCCCGGCGACGATCAGGCCTATCGCCGGGCCTTCGAGAAGATCATCGAAACCGTGCGCATGCTGCATGATCGCGGCGTGTTCATCGTGTTCGGCACCGATACCGGCGGATCGTTTACGTATCATCGCGAACTGGAGCTTTATCAGCGGGCGGGGATGACGCCGCCGGAGATTCTGAAGCGCGCCACCTATGACTGCGCTAGATATGTTGGACAGGATCAGCGGCTGGGTTCGATCGAGAAGGGAAAGCTGGCGGACTTTTTTCTGATCCCGGGCGATCCGACCAAAGACCTGAAAGCGATTAAGACCATCCGCATGGTGGTGAAAGACGGAACGTTTTACTATCCCAGCGAAGTCTATCCGAAGTTTGGCATCGAGCCATTCACTGGTGTGCCAGCGGTAATCCAACCGGCTGAGACCCAATAGAGGAGATTCGTAGCGTCCGAAGCCAGGGCGGAGACCACCAGGCAGACTCTGCACGCACCGGTGTGACTTCCGGAGAGAACCTTGTGAGAATCGATCCCAGCCACTTCCCGGCTGACGGGCAACTCGAAAGTAGTGCCTGATTTGTCGGCAAATCGGAAAGGTCCGTACTACAACCAACTCGTCCGGGAACGTCGTTGACCAGGACGTGACGTGTCCTTTCGAGGCGGTTTCATCAGGAATGCATCGAAAAAACTTGCGCCCCGTTGCTCGTTGACTTCACTAAATTGCGGACCCAGGATGCAAGTCAAAGGGGAAGGAGGGAGAGGTACCTTCCCGTGACCACTCAAGGAACCGGCCACTACGCACTCATCGGCCAGGTCCTCGGCCACTACCGGATCACCGAACAAATCGGCAGCGGCGGCATGGGTGTGGTTTACCGTGCCCACGACGAACACCTCGACCGGCCCCAACCGACACTGACGTTAATCAACAGGCCTTTAGAGGATACTTTCACACACTGGCGGGCGTATTATCCGATGGGGTGGATGTGTAAGCGCCACGATAGGGGGTGAGAGTCGTGCGAGCTGCTTTTTTGGCACCTATAGGGGCTTTCCTGTTTCCTGCTAGAGTCTCCGACGGCGGAACGCAGCAGCGGCGGTATCCGCTGCTGCTCTGGCCGCTGGCTGGTCTCGGCTTCTCAGCTTTAGGCTGGATCGCGGGCGGATTCCTGGGCTCGTGGGCTCCACGCACGGCCTGTGCAGTGGGAGCCACGGCGATCGCCCTGGGCTGGTTGAATCGCCAGCCGCGCGCGGCACTCGTCGGTGCGGTCAGCGCTGCGATCGTCAGCCTGGCTGCAGTCCAGATTGGTGAGTCCTACTTCTCGCCATTGCTTGCATGGCCGGTGGCTGCCCTGGTTATCGGCGTGGTGGGAGCTTTCGCGTTTCGCCGGCGTCGCGCCAGGATCGCCTTCATCGTCGGCGCACCGTTGTTGGGCTCCGCTGGCTTCTTGGCGGGCATGCTGGCCACCTTGTTAATCGCAATGAAACTGAACGATTCGCGATTGTCGGCCCAGATCTTGCTCGGCGGCGCAGTCGGCTTTGGATTGCTTTTGATGGCTGGTGCCGCGATCGCCAGCCGCTGGCTGGATGCCACTCGAGCGGCAGGAGAGATGTCATGAACACTTCATCCGTTTCAAGGCTGCTTGATCGCAGGGGCTTTCTTCGCCTGGGTGCCGGCGTCCTCGCGACGGCATCGGCAGCATTCGAGTGGGGGTGTAACCTCACAACGCGCGCGTGCAAGGTGGTACCGCCCAATCCGTTTGTCGCCGCTAGCAAACCTCTGCTCGTTGTTGTGGAAGGCGAAGATATGGGCGCCATGCTGCGCAAAGGGATCGAAGCCTTGGGCGGGCTGGAGCCGCTGGCGAAGCTGGGGCGCGAAGCGATCTTTCGCGGCAATTA
>Ga0326727_10002264_pt1 | contig 66964 bp, 54 predicted proteins | sample MB2enrmetagenome_FD_207643 | JGI IMG/M metagenome (GOLD analysis project Ga0326727, IMG submission 207643) | Lab enriched peat soil microbial communities from McLean, Ithaca, NY, United States - MB29MY | ecosystem: Environmental > Terrestrial > Soil > Wetlands > Peat | place: USA: New York...
CCATCCTCGCCGAAACCCCCGCCGGCCGCACCATCGAGTTCTCCGCCATCCTGCGCATCGACACCCCGCAGGAGGTCCTCTACTACCAGCACGGCGGCATCCTCCCCTACGTCCTTCGCCAACTCGCAGCTAAGTCCTGATACTTCCTCCATACAAGATTTGAGGTCGCCTTATAGGGCGACCTCTTCTTCTATGGCGGCCATATCGTCGAGCTAACTAGCCACAATCGGCGGCCCTACATACTGCATGTCATACTTCGCGAACAGTGCCGCATCCATCTTCGGCCCGTTGGGCACAGCAGCCTCGCGGAAGAATGCCTCCATGCTGCCCGCTGGCGAGAAAGCAATCAGCATGTGCGCCGGCTTCGCGCCCACGCCCACGAACCCATGCGCGATCCCGCGCGGCCCCAGCAGCGACTCGCCCGAGCGCAGCGTCCGTCGGCTCTCCCCCACCTGAAACAGCACCTCGCCCTCCATCACGTAGAACCACTCCTCCTGGTGCGGATGGATATGCACCGGCGGGCCTCCATTGCCCAGGTTTTTATGTTCAATCACAAACAACCCGCCATTCGTCTCTCGCGGTAGCACCTTGAACAAAATCGTGCTGAAGCCCAGCGAGTGCGTCTCGCCCAAACGGTCCTGTCCCGCCTCTACCGGATGAATTCCATCCGCCACCGGAGCCGCAACGGTCTGACCGAGCGCAAATACATTGAACCCGGCGACCGGGAACGCCGCAGCCGCACTCTTCAGAAACGACCGTCGCTTCAATTGAATCTCCATAATAAAGAACTATACCTATCCCGTGGGGTGCATCAGTCCATTGCAACTCTAATCTAGAGCAGCGATATTCCGCTCAGTCGTTCGCACTCGCTCCACAGCCGCGCCGCCGCCGCCTGGTCGAGCGCCTGTGGAGCTACTTTGGCCGGCCCCACATCGCCTCCGCGCATCTCCAGCAGTCCCTGCGGCCCGTAGTATCCGCCGTCCACCACATCCGGCGAAGTGGCCGCAAACAACGTCGGCACCGCTCCCTCCGCCTCCGTGTTGAGCAGCGCGCCGATGGCTACGCCCAGCCCGCGCCGCACCACGCGTTCCACCGCCGAGAACTCCCCCGCCTGAAACAGGTTCGTATTGGCTACGCCCGGGTGCGCCGCCACGCTCATCACGCCGGAGATCGGCGGCTCGGCTGCGCGCAGCCGCCGCCCCAGCTCGAACGCCAGCATCAGGTCGGCCAGCTTCGACTGCCGGTACGCCACCATCGGTCCATAGCTCTTCGCCCACTGCAGATCGTCGAAGTTCAGCCGCCCCTGCTTGTGCGCAATCGAGGCCAGCGTCACCACGCGCGGCCTCTGCGGGTGGTTCACAGCCGCGCGCACCAGCGCCGGCAGCAGCAGTGCCGTCAGCACAAAATGGCCCAATACATTGGTCCCAAACTGGATCTCGAATCCGTCCCTCGTCTGCAACCGCCTCTTGGGGGCCATCACGCCCGCGTTATTGATCAGCAGGTCGAGCGGCTTGCCCAGCGCCAGCTCTGCCGCACCAAACGCGCACACCGACTCCAGCGACGCCAGGTCCAGCAGCACCACCTCCGCGCTCGCATTGGGGATCTCCGCGCGCAGCCGCTCCAGCGCCGCATCGCCCCTGGCCTTGTCCCGGCACGCCAGCAACACATGCGCGCCCTTGCGCGCCAGCTCCAGCGCCGCATGGTAGCCGATGCCGCTGTTCGCCCCGGTAATCAGCGCCCGCCGTCCTGCCTGGCTGGGAATCTCCGCCACAGTCCATCCGCTGCCCACCGTATTTCCATCTCCAGTTCCGCTCATCCTCTACCCCCAATTGCATCGCCCACGTCCATCCACTCAAGATAAAGTAGACCACATGGGCCTTTTCAAAAAGAAGATCAAGCAGGAACACAAAGTCATGCTCCAGCACGAGCGCTCCGCCGGGGCCGTGCAACCGGAGTATCACCGCGCCACGCCCGAGTGTCCCCAGCCCCAGCGATGGAGCATGATCGACTCGATGACCGCCGAGGTCGAAGTCCTCGAGTTCATCGCCACTCTCGTCACCACCATCAAGCCCCGCCTCGTCGTCGAGACCGGCTCCTTCCTCGGAGTCTCCACCGAGTGGATCGCCCGCGGACTCGAGCGCAACGGCCCGCTCCCCGACGGCTCCCGCGCCCGCGTCATCAGTTGCGAGTTCGATCCCATCGTTTACGCCAAAGCCAAGGCGCGCATCGAATCCTCGCCGCTCGCCCCCTGGATCGAGCTGCGCAATGAGTCCAGCCTGGAGATGCACGTCGAAGGCACAATCGACCTCTTCTTCTCCGACTCCGACCTCGACATCCGCGAGGCCGAGGTCAAGCGCTTTCTCCCCCAGATCAACCCCCACGGCATCATCCTCATGCACGATGCCAGCTCCCACCTCAAGACCGTCCGCGACGCCGCCCTCAAGATGGAGTCCGAGGGCCTCATCTCGGTCGTCCTCCTCCCCACCCCCCGCGGCCTCGTCATCGCCCAGCCCCGCGCCAACCGCACCTAACCAACTCGACGGATGGAGAGGATCTCACAATGAAGGTTCTGGTAATCGGTGGTGGCGGACGCGAGCACGCGATCGTCTGGGCATTATCCAAGTCCGCGCGAGTGACCGAGATCGTCTGCGCGCCGGGAAATGCCGGTATCGCGCAGATTCGTGTCCTGCAAGGCAACCAACTCGTGCGCTGCGTCGCGGTCAACGCCAGCGACCTCGCCGCCATGGTGCGCATGGTCCAGGCGGAGCGTCCGGCGCTCACCGTTGTCGGCCCGGAGCTGCCGCTATCGCTCGGCCTGGTCGATGAACTCACGCGCCTCGGCTTTCGCGTCTTCGGCCCCTCGCAGGCCGCCGCGCGGCTGGAGACGAGCAAGTCCTTCGCCAAGGAGTTCATGCAGCGCCACGCAATCCCCACCGCCGCCTACGCCGTCTGTCGTTCGCTCGACGACGTTCGCCGCCAGCTTCCCCGCTTTGCCGCATCGGTCGTCGTCAAGGCTGACGGTCTCGCCGCAGGCAAGGGCGTAGTCATCTGCCAATCCCACGCGGAGGCCGAGCAGGCTGCAACAGAGATATTCTCCGGCACACTGCTCGGCACAGCCGAGAAGGAGCTCGTCCTCGAAGAGTTTCTCGACGGCGAAGAGCTCTCCTTCTTCGCCCTCTGCGACGGAAAACACGCGGTTGCACTGGCCGCAGCGCAGGATCACAAGCGCATCGGCCAGGGCGACACCGGCCCCAACACTGGAGGAATGGGGGCCTACACCGCGGACGGCCTGATGAGCGCCGAACTGGAGCAATGGCTGCTGCAGAACGTAGCTCAGCCGGTCGTTGACCAGATGGCCCGCGAGGGCGCACCCTTCCAGGGCATTCTCTTCTGCGGCATGATGATGGCCCGCCAGTCCGACGGCTCGATCCGCCCCATGGTCCTCGAGTTCAACGCCCGCTTCGGCGACCCCGAGACCGAGGCCATCCTCGTCCGTCTCGAAAGCGACATCGTCGATCTCTTCGATGCAGCCATCGACGGTACCGCCGACCGCCTCGCCATTCGCATGAGGCCGGGCGCAAGCGTCTGCGTCATCGCGGCCAGCGGCGGCTATCCCGGCAAGGTCGTCAACGGCAATCCCATCAACGGCCTCAACTCGGTGCGCGATCCAGAGACGGTCGTCTTCCACGCCGGGACCGCCGCAAAGGAAGGCGCAATCGTCACCGCGGGCGGACGCGTCCTCGCCGTCACCGCCGTCTCCGGTGAACCGACCCCTGCCGCAACCACGCCTCTACAGGACGCCCTCGCCAAGGCCTACGCCGCGCTCGAAACAATCTCCTTCAAAGGAATGCAGTTCCGTCGCGACATCGCCTGGCGCGCGCTACGCGATGGCCTGTAAGGTGTGGCCCCGGTTGCATCCGTGCGCGCGGTGGCGCATCTGATCCAACCGGGGTGAGATGCAATGCTGACGATACGACCGGCCGCCGAGCGCGGACATGCCAACCACGGATGGCTCGACTCAAACTTCAGTTTTTCGTTTGACCAGTACTACGATCCCGCGCACATGGGCTTCCGCGCGCTGCGCGTCATCAACGAGGACCGCGTCGCGCCCGCGACGGGCTTCGGCAAGCATCCGCACCGCGACATGGAGATACTAACTTATGTTCTAGAAGGTGCCGTCAAGCACGAAGACTCCACCGGCGCGAGCGAGACGCTGGTTCCCGGCGAACTCCAGCACATGTCCGCAGGTACCGGAGTGCGCCACAGCGAGATGAATCCCTCCGCCGATGAGACTCTCCACCTGCTCCAGATCTGGCTCATCCCCAACCAGCTCGGCCTCCCGCCGAAGTACGAGCAGAAGCGATTCACCGTGCAGGACGAGCCGAACCAACTGCATCTGCTCGCCTCCACCGACGCGCGCAACGGCTCGTTCAAGATTTACTCCGACGCGGAGCTGCTGGCTGCGAAGCTGGACGCGGGCGGCTCTGTCAGCCACACCTTCAAGCTGGGCAACGGCTGGCTCCAGGTCGCGCGCGGCACTGTATTGGTCGCCGGCGGAACGCTCAATGCAGGTGACGGTCTCGCGCTCGAGGGCGAACCCTCCATCACCATTGCTAGCGAATCCGGCGCGGAGTTCCTGCTCTTCGACCTGGCCTGAGCGCTTTCCCATAAGGCCCGCTGGGTCGTCAGTCGATGACGCGGCGAAGGAATCCACGGATGCCGAAGCAGCTGAGCACCGCGAATGAGCAGGCGAGCATCGCCAGAATCAGCCACGGATTCATGTGGTGCAGCCCAGGTGTGAGCGCCGCGCGCAGGCCCTCGCTCATATAGACGATTGGGTTAATCAACACCCCATACTGTAGCCACGGGATCGCCTTCAACGCGGCCCACGGATAGTAGACGCATCCAAGGAAGGTGATGGGCATAACGACGACGCCGAAGATCAGCCCGATCTGCTGCGGCCTCACACTGGTACCGATCACCAGGCCAAGCGCCCCCGAGGTGAGGCTGGCCAGCGAGAGTACGGCGATCAGGAACGCCCAGCTATTGACGTGCGCGTAGACCGGCGTCGCGGGCATGTAGTAGGCGAGCGGAAAGACCACCCCAGCTGCAATCATGCTTTGCACAGCGGAGAAGACGATCTTCTCGATGGCCACTGCGGCGACCGGCAGGGGACACATCACGCGGTCGTCGATCTCGCGCGTCACGCCAAACTCCTGCGCCAGTGGCAGCGCCACAGCCGCAATCCCCGAAAACATGATGGCTACCGCCATCAGGCCGGGCAGAAGAACGGTCGAAAAATTAGCCCCGGAGGCACTCGCCATCGAGGCCGTGGGGTTCATCGCCGCTCCGCCGCTCATGTGCGGCATGATGTAGGTGAAGACGAAGAGGAAGAGCAGTGGGTTCATAATGACGCGCACCAGGAACGGGACCATCTCGCGCCGCAGCACATGTAGGTCGCGCAGAAACAGCCCCGCGAAGGCTCGCGCGTAGAGCACACCCATGGATGCAGCGGGCCGATGCACCGGCTCCGGCTGATGGGTTGCGTTGATCTCCGGTCTGGTTGTTGCCATGGGCCTCTACTTCCGCAGTGAACTTCGCGGGTCCTATTCGCGCAGATCTCGCCCGGTGAGCCGGATGAAGACCGTCTCCAGGCTGGTTTCGGTGATGGTGAGGTCGCGCAGGCCGTACGGGTTACTGGCGCGAACGATCTCCGGCAGCAGGCCGTCGGCGTTGTCGGCGAAGATGAGGATTCCGCCGGGCGTGGACTCCACGCCACGCACGCCCTGCATCTGCTGTAACAGCGCAACCAGCGGTTCCGCGCTGGCTTGATTGCCGAGTTCGAGTGCGTAGACCTTCTGCGCGCCGACCGATCCTTTGAGCGCGGCGGGCGTGTCCTCCACCAGAATCCGGCCGTGGTCGATGATGGCCACGCGGTCGCACAGCGCGTCGGCCTCCTCCATGTAATGTGTCGTCAGGACGACGGTGAGTCCCTCCTCGCGCAGGCGCCGCACCGCGTCCCACATTGCGATCCGGCTCTGCGGATCGAGTCCCGCGCTGGGCTCGTCGAGGAACAGGACCTTGGGACGATGTGCAATCGCGCGGGCGATCTGCACCCGCTGCGCCAGTCCGCCGGAGAGCTGCGATGGGTACGAGTCCGCCCGTTCGCTGAGGTAGAACTGCTCCAGCAGTTGCTCCGTCCGCTGCTTCGCCTCCCCGCGCGAAAGGCCGAAGTACAAACAGTGAAAGTGGATGTTCTCGTAGATCGTGCAGGCGCGGTCGAGCGTGTTGAACTGCGGCACAATGCCCATCGACCGCCGCGCCAGAGCTGGCGATTGCACCACATCCACACCCGCAATGTGGACACGGCCAGATGTCGGCAGGACGCGCGTGGTGCAGATGCCGATGGTTGTCGTCTTGCCCGCGCCGTTGGGGCCGAGCAGGCCGTACAGCGCGCCCTCGAGCACGCCCAGATCGATGCTATCCACGGCAACGACGCGCTGTCTGCCCTCATAGACCTTGCGAAGGCCCTCTACCTGGACAATGACTGCCAAACCTCCCCCCACTCAATTTCATTGTTATTGCGTGATCCGATTATAGGCATCCGCGCGCCCGGACCACCACGCAGAGGCGCTGGTTGAACCGGTACCAAGCTGGTCGATCGACACCGGGACCGGATGCAAGCTCGCGGGTCGGCGTAAAATTAACTCATGTCACAGGGATTGGAAAGAAAATCCGTAGATAAGCAGCAAAAGCAGACCGCAGCACCCAGGCAAGACAAAGCAATCGCCCACGCGCGCGAGGCAGAGCGCAAGCGGCAACGCCAGGCACTCGAACTCCAGCGCGAACGCATCCTCTCCGAGCGCACAGCCAGCCCGCACCGGCGCACCGCACTGGCCAATGCATTGGCCGATGTTGAGGAAAAGCTCGCCGAGCTCGGCTGGACCATCCACCTGTAAGCGCCCAGCCACGGTCCCACTGCGCTCAATCGTGGCGGTGAAAGACTGTTGAGTTGGCTTGGTCGATCGTCGTCAGCACAATGCTGTGAATGTTCACATGGGCCGGCCTGCTCGCCGCCCAGACGATCGCGTCCGCGATGTCCTCCGGCTTGAGTGGCGTGATCTTTTCGTAGACCTTTGCTGCGCGCTCCTCATCTCCGCCGAACCGCACCTTGCTGAACTCCGTCTCCACCATCCCCGGATCGACCGACGTGACCCGCACCGCGGTTCCCATCAGATCGATCTTGAGACCCTCGCTGATGGCCTTCTCTGCTGCCTTCGTCGCGCAGTAGACCGCCCCATTCGCGTACGTGAGGTGCCCAGCGGTCGAGCCCAGGTTGATGACGTGCCCTGCGTTCCGCGCCACCATTCCGGGAACCACCGCCCGGGTGACCGCGAGCAGCCCCTTCACGTTGGTGTCGATCATCTCGTCCCAGTTCTCCGGGTCGTCCTCGTGAAGCTTCGTGAGTCCCCGACTCAGCCCTGCATTGTTGACCAGAACATCGATGGCCTTCCAATCCTCCGGCAGCCCCGAGATGGCCGCATTGACTGCTGCGCGATCGCGCACATCCAGCCGGAAGAGCGAGACTGCCGCTGCGCCCGCCTTCATCAACGGCGCTTCCAGTTCCCGCAACAACTGCAGACGCCGCGCACACAGCAGCAGCCGCGCTCCCGCGCCGGCAAACGCAAACGCCGTAGCCCGGCCAATCCCCGAACTCGCCCCGGTAATCAGTACAACCTTGCCTTCGAGAGATCTCATCCTTCTCTTATAAACCCATGCTCGCCTATCCATAAAAATAGAGAGGGCTGCACGAAGCGACCCTCTGGATGGAAGACGACGATTTATTTAAGCAGTTACTGTAAAGACAAAGACGCGCTTTCCGCAATGCCGATCGCATCGCCCGACACTACCAGGTTCACGCGCCGGTTCTGTGCACGTCCGCTGGCTGAGCCGTTATCGGCCACAGGATCGTTCTTGCCAAAGCCCGTCGAAGTGATGCTGCCCTGCGATTCGCCCTGCGAGACCAGGAAATCCTTGACCGCCAAGGCGCGGTTCTCAGAGAGCTTCTGATTGAGTTCGTCCGTGCCGGTCGAGTCGGTATAACCCTCCACCTGCACCTTCAAGCTAGGATAGGCCTCCAGAATCCCCGCAACCTTGGCCAGACTGATCTGCGTCGTCGGCTTCAGCGTGTACTTGCCGGTGTCGAAGAGCACATCCGACATATTCACAATCAGTCCGCGTGCTGATTCGCTGGTTGCCAACACCGAGTTCAACTGCAACCGCAGCTTCTCGCGAACCGCATTCGCATCGTTGGCGCTCTTGTTGGCCTCGACCGCCTTTGCCTGCGCTGCGGCAGTCTCCGCCTCAGCTTGTGCGCGAGCCGCATCGGCCTGCGCCTTGGCAGCCTGCGCCTGCTGTGCATCGAGCTGCGCCTGTTGCGCCACTACCTGCGACTGCGCCGCCTGCTGTTGCGACTGCGCCGCATCGGCCTGGGCCTGCTCCTTCGCCGTTACCTGGGCCTGCGCACGCTCCGCCGCTTGCTTGCGCAACGAAATGATCCGCGCATCTTCGGCGCGTTCCACGGCCTCGCGAGCTTCGGTAATCTCCATCTTTCGGTCGCCATGCTTGCTGCCGTCGAGCGCGCTGGCATTCTGCTCGTCCAGCGTAGCCTGCGCCATGATCTGCGGTGCATATTTGTCCGCTCCAGCATCCTGCGCAATGCGCACTGCGTTGTCCGCCTCATACAACTCCAGCGGTGAGCGCTCATTGCGTGTGATCGGGTTGGCGATGGTGCGCGAACCCGCTGTCTCCGCGTACATCCCGCGCGGCAGCAGACTATAGTTCGCTTCCACTTTCTCCATTACGCCGTTGGTCTTGTCCGGGCGAATCACGTTCTGTAGCACCACAACGTCGCTCGGCTCCGTAACCGAGAAGTACGGCTCGGCGGTAATGATCAAACCGAACGACTGTAGCGCGGTCGTCACCTTGATGTTGTTCTTGGTGTTCTCCGGAAGCACCTCGCCCAGGTTCTGTGCTCGTCCGTCCGGGGAGATCGCCCACAGCACATAGGTGAGATACTCCCTGCCGAATCCATTGGCTGGCGTCAACCCATCAAAGTGCGCGTCGATCGCAATCTTCCCGCGTTCGCTGGTTACTTTCGCCTCGCCCTTCGCTCCAGGCAACAGAGACGTGCCCTCGAAGTCGAGGTGTGTCGAGCCGCTGCGATTCAGGTAACTCACGCAGTCGAGATTGCGCTCCACCACCTTCACCCTGTAGATATAGATGCCGTTCTGCTCGACGATTGGGTTTGAATTTGTATCCATTACAGCAGCCGGCTGCGTCGTTGGGTTCGGCTCCTGCGCCCTTGCAGTCGCTGGAGCGACACTTACGAGAAGACCGAATGCGCCAGTGATGGCCACTACCGGCAGCATGCGAGTCCACAGGCTGCGGAAAGAGTTGTTGTTATGTTGCACGCGAATCTTGGCATGCGCCAAACAAGGCGCTGAAGAGTATGTTCGTAACATGTGGTCGATCTCCTGGCGATCCAATCGCCGATTCCGAATTGGGACCCCTCGCACTGCGCATGTGCGAATGGCGCTTCCAAAGCCCCTGGATGGGCCTGTAATTGGGATGCCGGATCGATGGCAAAGGTAGCCCGCAGACGCAAAACGTGCGACTGGTGCAAGATAGAGAGCTATTTTAGGCGTTGTGCAATGGCGACGCCGAGTGGCGCTGCACAAAGTGGTACGGTGGCCAGGGGCCGGACAACTGCATCCGGCACTCCTTCATCTCCAGCGTCGCCGACGAATACTTGTTCTGGTAGCGCTCCACTGTCTTATTGTCAATCAGGTGTGCGATGTCCAGCAGCATCTTGCCCGAATCCGTCCGCTTGCAGGTGATCTCCTCGGCGAGCGGCAGGAACATGCGATGCATCTGCACAGACAGGGCACGGGCCCGCGACTGGCGCTCCCGCTGCCGGGCCGCGCTCTCGCGCAGGCTGGTCAGATACTGCTGGCCGACCGTCATGTTGCGCTCGGAGTTGCCCGGACAGGTGTCGTCCATCAGCACCTTCAGGTGCATCTCCGCCTTGCCGCGCAGTCGCTCCACATTGGCCGTGAAGTGCCTCTGGTTGGAGCGGACCGACCGGCGCAACGCGTCGTCGTCCGCAAAGGTGGTGCCAAAGCGGAAGGGAAGCACGGTGGAGAGCTTAAAGCAGTCCGCAATCACGCGGGCGTGGTCCTTGGCTGCGTTCTGGTCCATCCGGACCGCGTCTTCCGGCGTGTGTTCGGAGACGATGACGGCGAGGTCACTTGCAGGAAAGAGAAAGGTCTGGTTACCAAAGAGACCGGAGACTCCAACCAGTGGCATCGGTCGGCGATGACGGCAAAGCTCAGGAAATGCGTTACGTTCTGCAATGCAGTAGGCGTACCAAGTCATTGTTTCATCACTCCAAAGCGCGCTGCTATTCAAACCCCTCACCTGTGGATAAGGGTGATTTTGAACTCATTCTTAACCTGTCCGGGAATTGTCCGAGCGATTCGGGCCATATCCGGCTACAACCTGTTCTTACAGTCCAGCAGTGCGTGATTGAGCATATATTACGGGATCGAATCGGATAGTAAGCTCATCGCTTGACGATTGGCAAGGCCAATCTTCGCGGAATGCGCACGCTGGGTTGGCGGCAAATTCCTTGCCTTCATAAACATGAATCGTCAAGCGCAGTTGGCGAAAGAGTTGCGTCAGAAGGTCTACCCCCATATCGCAACAGGCGGTTGAAAGCACAGCGGCCTCGCATGGCCTTCATGCGGTTGACCTGCGGCATGGATTCCATGCGCGACCAGGGACATCCGCCGGTGCTACCCTTGACGTATCCCCATGAATCGCAAAGAGACGCCAAAACCGCCCACCCAATCGCTGCCGGAATCGCCCGCTCAGCCAGCCACAGGAGCCTCTGCCAACAATCTTCCCAAGGCCTACGACCCCTCCGCCATCGAGCAACGCTGGGCCGAGTACTGGGTGCGCGAGCGGCTCTTCGACGTTCCCACCCCTCCCACCGCACTGGGTGCCCCATCCATGGAGCGAAGCGACATGGGTGGGAATAGCAAAGAGAACTTCACCCTCCTCCTCCCTCCGCCCAACGTCACGGGCCGTCTGCACATGGGGCACATGCTCAACCAGACGGAGATGGACATCCTCACCCGCTGGCACCGCATGAGCGGCCAAACCTCGCTCTGGGTTCCCGGCACCGACCACGCCGGCATCGCCACGCAGATGATGGTCGAACGCCAGCTCGCCGCCGAAGGCGCCAACCGCAAGTCCCTCGGCCGCGAGGCCTTCACTGCCCGCGTCTGGGAGTGGAAGCGCCAGTACGGCTCCGCCATCACCGACCAGATGCGCCGCCTCGGCGCCTCCGTCGATTGGTCGCGCGAGTACTTCACCATGGACGACCACCTCAACGTCGCGGTCAAGGAAGCCTTCGTCCGGCTGTATGAACAAGGGCTGATCTATCGCGGCAGCTACATCGTCAACTGGGACCCCATCCAGCAGACCGCCGTCTCCGACCTCGAGGTCACGCACGAAGACCGCCTCGGCAAGCTCTACCACATCCGGTACCCATTTGCCGACGGCACCGGCTCCATCGTTGTTGCCACCACCCGCCCCGAGACCATGCTGGGCGACACCGCCGTAGCGGTGAACCCTGCCGACGCACGCTACACCGCCTTCATCGGCAAGGTCATCTCGCTGCCACTGAGCGCCGTCAACGGCGGCCCCAACCGGACCATCCCCATCCTCGCCGACGACTGGGCGCAGCCCGAGTTCGGCACCGGCGCGGTCAAGGTTACGCCAGCGCACGACCCCAACGACTTCGCCATCGGCCAGCGCCACGCGCTCCCCTCGCTCACCATCCTCGACACGACGGCCCACATCGACCTGTCCGGCTCGCCCTATCACGGCCTCGACCGCTTCACCGCCCGCAAGCGCATCGTCGCCGATCTGGACGCACTCGGCCTGCTCGTTGACGTCAAGGACCACTCGCTCGCAATCGCCCTCTCGCAGCGCACCGGCGCCGTCATCGAGCCGCGTCTTTCGATGCAGTGGTTCCTCGCCGTAAACAAAGCACCGGAGGGAGCAGGGGGTTTCAGCCCCCTGAATACGCCCGCTCAAGAGGGGGGCTTTAGCCCCGGAGGAGTTGCACGAGACTCGATCGCCGCCAAAGCCATCGCCGCTGTCCGCGACGGCCACATCAAGTTCACCCCGGAGATGTACGAGAAGATATACATGGAGTGGATGACCAACATCCACGACTGGTGCATCTCCCGCCAACTCTGGTGGGGCCATCGCATCCCGGCCTGGCACTGCGCCGCCTGTCGCGCCATCACCGTCGCCCGCGAGACGCCCGCCGCCTGCGCCTCTTGCGGCTCCAAGCAGATCGCGCAGGAGACCGACGTCCTCGACACCTGGTTTTCCTCCGGCCTGCTTCCCTTCACCGTCTTCGGCTGGCCCGGAACCTCGAACCTCGAACCTCGCACCTCGAACCTGACCCCTGATTTAGCCGCCTTCTACCCCACCTCTGTCCTGGTCACCGGCTTCGACATTCTCTTCTTCTGGGTCGCGCGCATGATCATGCTGGGCACTCACTTCATGCTCGACGTCCCCATGCCCGACGAAGCTGGTGGAGTCCGACCGCGGACGCTTGCGGAAGCGGTCCCCTTCAAAGCCGTCTACATCCACGCGCTGGTCCGCGACGCCGACCGCCAGAAGATGTCCAAGACCAAGGGCAACGTCATCGACCCCATCGAGATCATCGAGCGCTTCGGCACCGACGCGGTGCGCTTCACCCTGGCCAGCATGGCCTCGCCCGGCACCGACATCGCCTTCAGCGAGGCCCGCACCGAGGGCAACCGCGCCTTCGCCAACAAAATTTGGAACGCCGCCCGCTTCCTCTTCCTAAACCTCGACCGCGCCCGCGAAGCCGGCATCCCCATTGATTGCATCCTGCGAACTTCTGTCATTCTGAACAGAGCCGCTCAGCGAGCTGGATTCATATCAGGAGCCAATCAGGGTACACCAACTCTCTCTTCTGAGACGTGGGAAGACGTTTCACAAACTCCCCTCGAATCCCGCTGGATTCTCACCCGGCTCTCCCAAACCGCCGCCGTTGTCAACGCCTCTCTTGCTGAATACCGCTTCGACGAAGCCGCCAACCACGTCTACCAGTTCTTCTGGGGCGACCTCTGCGACTGGTATCTCGAAATCGTCAAACTTCGTCTCAACTTTGGCGAGGCCGACGACAAGACCGCTACCGCCGCTGCGCTCTCCACTCTTTTTCATGTCTTCGAATCCGCACTTCGCCTGCTGAGCCCCTTCATGCCCTTCCTGACGGAAGAGATCTGGCACGCCCTTTACGCTGGCGCACCACCCGCGAAATCGATCGCCCTCACCAGCTACCCAAAGGACGCTGATTATCCCAAAGACTCAACTGTTGATGGCGATATGGACGTGCTTCAAGAGTTCATAACCCTTACGAGATCGGCTAGAAAGGTCGCAGGTGCGCCTGAACGAGAAGCTGTCAAAGTTCGATTTGGGTCACTCGAGCAAATCGAGAAGATTGTTCTTGAAAATAAAGAGATCATCCTGAGGATGGCTCGCGCCTCAAGCATCGAAGCTACGGATTATCCGGCTGTTCTTCCCTCGGGAAGTTCGGTGCTTAGCTCTGGCCGATTCGACGTCGAAATCCTCTATCAACGCGTTCTGACAGCTACGGATTTGGCTTCCGAGCGCGAGCGCCTCGCCAAAGACCTCGCCAAGTATGAAAAAGGTCTTGCCGCCGCCGAACATCAGCTCTCCAACGAGTCCTTCATGGCCAAAGCCCCAGCCCACATCGTCGAAGGCCTGCGCAAGCAGGCCGCCGAGACCCGCACCCTCTACGACAAAACCAATGCCGCCCTCGACGCGCTGCCACCCAACAACTAACAACCAATAACCTGCAACCACCAACTCCGACGTAGAATCGAAGTCATTATGGACTGGAAATCCCGCCGCATCACTGCACTGCTGGAAGTCGCCCTCATCGAGGACAAGGCCGCGCAGGACATCACCACTGACCTCACCATCGACCCCGGCCTGCGCGCCACCGGCACCATCGTCGCCAAGCAGAGTTGCGTGGTCGCTGGCATCGGCTGCATCTCCGCCTTCCTCAGCCTCTACGGCAAACTCTCCGCCAAGTCGAATGGCCGCTTCGAGGTCGTCAGCCATCCGGAGATCTTCGACGGCGTCCGCGTCAAAAAAGGTCAGGCCATCGCCGTCATCCGCGCCAACGCCGCCAGCATTCTTTCCACCGAGCGCGTCATCCTCAATCTTATGCAGCGCATGAGCGGCATCGCCACGCTGACCAATGAGTACGTCACAGAGGCGGCCAAGGCGAAGTCGCCCTCCCGCATCCAGACCAAGATTCTGGACACGCGCAAGACCATTCCCGGCCTGCGCGCGCTGGACAAGTACGCCGTCAGTTGTGGCGGCGGCACCAACCACCGGCTCGATCTGCAGGACGGAATCCTCATCAAGAACAACCACATCTCGCTGGGCGGCGGGCTGCCTGCGGTGCTTGCGCGCGCTCTCGCCGGACGCAAACCCGGCCAGGTCGTCCAAGTCGAGGTCCGCACCCCAGCCGAACTCGACCAGGCAATCGCCGGCGGCGCGGAGTCCATTTTGCTGGACAATATGACCCCCAAAGAGGTGAAGAAGGCGGTGAAGCAGGTGCGCAAAGCGCTGCCCAAGGCCACCATCGAGGCCTCCGGCAGCGTGAACCTCAAGACCGTCCGCGACTACGCCAAGACCGGCGTCGACTTCATCTCCGTCGGCGCGCTCACCCACTCGGCCACTGCCGTCGACCTCAGCATGAAGATCACCGCTAACCTCCTCTGAGCCGACCTCTCATGCCGACAGATCCCTTCGACCTCCGCGCAGTGGAGCAAGCCATAGCCAACACTGAATTCGCTGGCCATCTGATGCACTTCCACTCGGTCGCTTCGACCAACGACCTCGCGCTTGAGGCAACGAAGGCTGGCGCGCGCCACGGCGTCTGGATCGCCGACGCGCAGACCACCGGTCGGGGCCGCGGCAGCCACGCGTGGTACTCCGCAGCGGGCAATCCACTGGAGCCAGCCGGTCTCTACATGACCGTGCTCATCGCACCGCCGGTCGCAATGCAGCACGCCCTCAGCCTCTCGCTCACCACCGCCATCGCCGTGCAGTCGGCCATCTCGTCCGTCGCGGGATTCCGCCGTTGCGACCAGATCGACATCCGTTGGCCCAACGACCTCCTCCTCAACGCCCGCAAGTGCGGCGGTGTCCTCATCGAGACCGCATCCAACCCCGCAACGCCCACGCAGCCCGCCAGCCTTCGCTACGCCGTCATCGGCATTGGGATCAACGTCAACCACACCATCTTTCCGCCCGAACTCGACCCCATCGCCACCTCGCTGCGCCGCGAACTACCCAACCCATCGCAACCGCTCGCGCGCGAGCCGCTCGCCGCCGCTATCCTCCTCGCCCTCGACGCCGAACTCCGCCGCCTCATCTCGAACCTCGAACCTCGGACCTCGAACCTCGCCCAGTTCAGCTCCTGGATCAGCGGCAAGCGGGTCCGCGTCGAGGCGCACGACGACGGTTCCGGCGGATATACTGGCACTACCGCCGGACTCAACCCCAGCGGCTTTCTCCTCGTCAACGGAGACGACGGCCAGCTCCACACCGTCCTCTCCGGCGGTCTCCGCGAACCCTGACTTTGTTTGTCATTCCGCAGCGCAGCGAAGGAATCTGCGTTTGCTTTTCAACTAACAACTAACAACCAGCAACAGCAACTGACAACTTCCCCATGCTCCTCGCCATCGACGTCGGCAACACCAACACGGTTCTCGGTCTCTATAGCCTGGCCACGGCCGAGGCTTCCGTCACTCTGCTCGCCGACTGGCGCATCACCACGCATCGCAACCCCACCGTCGACGAGCTAGGCATTCTCTTCCGCGACCTCTTCGCTCTGCGCTCCATGGAGATCGCGCAAGTCACCGGCATCATCATCTCCTCGGTCGTTCCGCCGCTCGACTCCACCATGCGCCGCGCCGCCGAGCTTTACTGCGGCGTCAAACCGATCTTCGTCGAACCCGGCATTCGCACCGGCCTGCCCATCCTCACAGACAACCCCTCCGAGGTCGGCGCCGACCGCATCGTCAACTGCGTCGCCGCCTACGAGTTCTTCAAAGATCCAGCCCACTTCAAAAACCCACTCCCACCCAAGGATTCCCCCCATCCACCAGTCATCGTCGTGGACTTCGGCACCGCGACCACCTTCGACGCGATCTCCGCCAAGGGCGAATTCCTCGGCGGAGCCATCGCCCCGGGGCTCGGCATCTCCGCCGACGCGCTCTTCACCCGCGCCGCCCGCCTGCCCCGCGTCGACATCCGCAAGCCCGCCAAGGTCATCGGCACCGGTACCGTGGACAACCTGCAGATCGGCCTCTACTACGGCTACATCGGGCTGGTCGATGGTATTCTCGAACGCATGATCGCCGAGCTCGGCCCGGACACCCGCACCATCGCCACCGGAGGCCTCGCCCGCCTCATCGCCGGCGGCTCCAAATACATCCGCCAGGTCGACGAGCTGCTCACCCTCACCGGCCTACGCATCATCTACGAGCGCAACCAGGACCACAATAACCGCCCCCGGCACCTGAAGCCACAGAGTAAGTAAAGAGACCTAGGGCACTCTATGCCGTGACGCTCCTGGTTGCGACTCACTGCCAAGTGGGTAGCTTCTTCGCAGTGAGAAAAGTTCACAACTGCCGCAAGACTGCGAATGTGCCAACGACAGACGCCGCACCTCAGGCGCCGCTTCTGCCCCGGGCGTGAAAAATTGCAGACCAGAATGGATACGATCCGCCAATCAGTAATGCGACGACGGCGCTTCCAATCGGTACAGAACCGGATTTAAGAAAGTGAACGCAGCCATAGATCACAAGCGGGAGATATAAGGCCACTCCAGTGACCATTCCCGGAGAGTAACCGCTGCCTCTGACTGCCGCCCAGAGATGCCATAGGCCATTGGAGGCCAGGATAGCCGAGACTGCGATCCAATAGGCAACGCCGAAGGACGTACTGGTAGCAAGGGCAGCATTGACGCAGACAGAGAGAAGAATCACATTGACGATGACCAGAAAGCGTGGCGTGATGCTATGGACGGATGGTTCCCGATATCGTCGGTACCAGCCCATGAATCCGCCAGGCCAAACAAACTCCTCAAAGATGTGGGCGGCTGCCGCTGCCAGAGGGGCCCAAAGAAGCCATGGCGGATGACTCTCGGGTAAAGTCAATGTTGTAGTCCTCCGAATTGAAGCTAGAGTGGTTCGCGAGACAGAGCAGTGACGCATGTCACGCATGCGGGAGGTTGCCAATCATCAGCAGTGCCGCATACTCCCCGCCATTTCCAGCAACCAACAACCCCCCTATGAACTACTTCAACTACTTCACCGAGATTGAGACCCGTTTCCAGCAGCGCCGAGGCTCGCTGCTCATGCTCTCCACGCTCGATTGGGCGCTCATCGAGACATGGCGCGAGGCTGGCATTCCCCTCGAAGCCGTCCTGCGCGGCATCGACGCGGCCTTCGATAAGCACGACGCCCAGTCTCTCCGCAGCAAGCGCCGCCAACGCTCGGTCAATGGTCTCGCCTGGTGCGCGCAGGCCGTCCTCGAAGCAGTCGAGCAGTCCAAAGAGGCCGCCATCGGCGCCACGCCCACCCAACCGGCCGAAACGCGCGAATCCGGCTTCGAGACTGCCCGCGTCCGTTGCTACCTCGAACGCAACGCCGCGCTCCTTACCGCAGCCACCACCAATCTCCCATCACCCGCCGACACCGCCGTCACCGAAGCCGCCGCCCGCCTCTGCGAACTCGCCGCCCCTCTGTTGTCATCCCGCACCCTGAGCGAAGTCGAAGGGGAGGGATCTGCTTCTCCCTCGAACCTCGAACCTCGAACCTTGGACCTCGAAGCTCTCGACCGCACCCTCACCGTCCTCGAAGAAAAGCTCTTTGCCGCACTTCTCACCTCGACACCGGAGGCCCAACTTGTTGCGCTGCGCGAACAGGCCGCGCGCGAGCTTGCCCCCTATCGAGGCAAGATGCAGGCCGTCCAGATCAGGCAGGTGCAGCAGCAGTTTCTCCAGAAGCGCCTGCTCGAAGCCCACTCGCTGCCGCGCCTCAGCCTCTTCTACATGCCCCATGAGGAGCAGGCCTGAGATGCCGGAACCTCGAACCTCGAACCCCGAACCCCGAACCTCGATTCCCCCCTGCCCGCACTTCGGCCCGTGCGGCGGATGCCAACTCCAGCACCTCACCTACGCGGCACAACTCAGCGATAAAGCCGCTCGGCTTCGCGGACTGCTCGAAGCAACCGGCATCGCGCTGCCCGAACTTCAGATCCACCCATCTCCGCCGCTGGCCTACCGCAATCGCATCCGCCTCACCCTCGCCGAGGTCGACGGCCAGTTGCGCGTCGGCTACGTCCGCACTCTGGCCGACCACGGAGCCGGACACCCCACAGCCTCCCCAAAGCATACCGAAAGGTCTGGATTCTCAGACGTGGGTTTTGATGACGGCGAAACTCTCAACTCGGTATCCATACCGTACGGTATTTTCTTTCTCCCCATCCGCGAGTGTCCCATCGCCGCACCCATCCTCTGGCACGCCGCCGAAGCCTTCCTCGCGTCGATCAACGAACAACCCCGCCTCTGGCTGCGCAACCCCCAGCAAATGCCAGACCAGCTCGAACTCTTCACCACCGCCGACGAATCCCGCCTACAGCTCACCCTCTTCCTCCGAACCGCCGCCAGGTCCCTCCCCCAAAAACTCACCGCCGACTTCACCGCCCTCTGCGAAACCCTCCGCACCCGCATTCCCGAACTCTCTGGCGCAGGAATCTCTCTGCTTCCCGCGCACTCCACCCAACGCAGCCGACGCGCCGAGCAGCCTCGTCCCGGCCCAACCTGGGGCAGCCCCGGCCTCAATTACACGGTCGCACCCCTCGAACCTCGAATCCCGAACCTCGGACCTCAAACCTACTGGGTGCCGCGCGGGGCCTTCTTTCAGGTCAACCGCTTCCTCCTGCCAGAACTCCTCGAAATCGTCACGGCGAACCGCACCGGCGGACTCGACCGGTCTCGCGGTGACAGCCAACAGGGAGACGACACTTCGCGTGGTTTTCTCTCAAGGAAAACCACACTGCAATCCGGATCATCGGAGCCACCTCTCCGCGGGACCGGTCTCGCCTTCGATCTCTACGCCGGAGTCGGCCTCTTCTCCCGCGCGCTAGCCACGCAGTTCGCCCAGGTCGTTGCGGTCGAGATCGCCGAGTCCGCCATCAGCGCTCTCGCTGCAACCAAACTCACAAACCTCCGCGCCGTCAAAGCCACCACGCTCGACTTCCTCCGCGCCGCCGTCCTCGAGCGCGAGCGTCCCGGCCTCGTTGTCCTCGATCCACCTCGTTCCGGAGCAGGCCCTGAAGTCTGTACGCTGCTTGCTCGCATCAGTGCGCCCACGCTGGTCTATGTCTCCTGTTCGCCCGAGACCCTGCCCGCCGATCTCAAAACTCTCACCGCCTCGGGCTACACCCTCGCCAAGCTGCACCTCTTCGACCTCTTTCCCCAGACCACATACATCGAAACCGTCGCCATACTCACACGCTAAAAAAATTACGCCACTGCTCGCCCCAGTGTGACAAAGTTGTGAGGAATGAAAGGTGACCTGTTGCGGCAATTCTCTGGTGGTTCCACGTTCGGTTCCAGACCCGAAACAGAAGACGAGTTCGAGCGCCGCTTCTGGCCCCGGTTTCCGCGCGTCGAACCCCTCCGCCTGCGCCGGGCACCGCTGCTTGCAGCCGCACTCTGTTTCGCCCTCGGCGAGTCCCTCACCAAAATCCCGCCTTCAGCCTCGCGCCCAACCATACTCCTCCTCTTCGCCGTCCTCGCCTTCACAGCGCTCACCCTCCTCGCCCTGCGCCGAACCCTCCGCCTCGCCATCCTCCCCGTAGCTGCCCTATGGATCGCCGCAGGCCTATGGGCCGCGCAGATACAGCCCGCTCCATCGCCGCAGACCGCGCTGCTCACCTACGCCGACGGCCTCAGTCGCACCGTCCAGGGCCGCATCGTCCGCATCCGGACCTTGCCCAGCCACGCCAACAACTCCGGCAGTCCCGACAATCCCGACGGCGACTTCGATCCTGACCAGTGGGACGAGACCGCCGGGGCAGGCGAAAACGCCACGCCCTCCACCTCCCTCGACCTCTCGCTCACCGCCATCGAAGATGTCACGCCAGACACCTCCCGCATGGTCCCCATCGCTGGCGGCATCCGCGCCACACTCCTCGCCGACCGAGCCCCCCAATCTCAGCCCCAGCTCCACTGCGGCGAACTCGTCGAAGCCACCCTTCGCCTGCGCGCGCCCGAGCGCTACCGCGACCCCGGCGCATGGCAGTTCGCAGACTATCTCCTCGACCAGGGAATTGCCGCCACCGCCAATGTCCCCGCCGCCAAGCTCCATCCCCTGGCAAACGTCCTGCCCGGTGCCGCGTCCGCAACCGTTCCCACGCACTCCCCGCTCGCAGGCCTGCCTGCGAGCGCCGAATGCCGCATCTTCGCCGCGCAGAGCTGGGCCGCCGCCCGCCTCCTCGACTACGCCCTCTCCACCGCGAACCGCCGCCTTCCGCCGCGGCTCCGCCTCACCCCCGACGACGCCGGAATGCTCAACGCAATGCTCTTCGGCGACCGCTCCCGCCTCACCCATCAGTTGCGCCTCGGCTTCGAGCGCACCGGCTCCTTCCACCTCTTCGTCGTCTCCGGGATGCACGTCGCCCTGCTCGCCGGCCTCGTCTTCTGGATCGCCCGCCGACTGCGCCTGCGCAACTGGCTGGCAACCCTCCTCACCCTCACCCTCACCTACGCCTATGCGCTGCTCACCGGCTTTGGCGTCCCTGTGCAACGCGCCCTCCTGATGACCGCCGTCTTCCTGCTGGCGCGGCTGCTCTCCCGCGAGCGCAACCCGCTGAACGCCCTCGGCGCAGCCGCGCTCGCTGTCCTCATCTGGTCTCCCCGCGCTCTCTTTGAGGCCAGCTTCCAGATGACCTTTCTCGCCATCGTTGCCATCGCGGGCATCGCCATGCCGTTGGGCGAACGCAGCTTCCTGCCCTACGCTCGCGCCGCCCGCAATCTTCACCATCTCTGGCGCGACCCTGCGATTCCCCCGCGCTTCGCGGAGTTGCGAGTCTCGCTCCGCATGTGGGGCGAACCACTCGCCGGCATCCTCGGCAAGTGGGCCTATCTACTCCCCGCAAGGATCGTGATTACAGCCCTCTGGGCCATTCAACTCGTGCTGATCGGCCTCATCGCCGAAGCCGTCATGGTGCTTCCCATGGCCATGTACTTCCATCGCGCCACCGTCTTCGCGCTGCCCGCCAACATGATCTGTATTCCCCTGATTGCCGTGCTCGCCTCGCTCGGCCTCGCTACCTTTCTCGCATCCCTCATCAGTCCCTGGCTCGCCGCTCTGCCCGGCTCCGCGCTGGCGTTCCTGCTGCACGGGGTCACCGGCGCCATCCACCGCATCAGCCACGCGCAGGCCGCCGACCTCCGCGTCCCAGGCCCCACGCTGCCGCACGCTCTACTCGCCGTCGCTTGCTTCGCCTTCTGCTGCTGGGCCGTCCGCCGTTCGCGCGCGACAGCATGGGCCGCCGTCGCCGTTCTGCCTCTTGCCGCCGCAATCGTCCTCTGGCCCGTTCTGCCCGACGTCCATCCCAACCAGCTCGAAGTCGCCGCCATCGATGTCGGCCAGGGCGACTCGCTGCTGGTTGTCGGCCCCACTGGCCGCGCCCTGCTCATCGACGCCGGTGGCCCCGCCGGGGCCGCCGCCAACGCCGAAAACGCCGTCCTGACCTCCTCCACCTTCGACATCGGCGAAGAGGTTGTTTCGCCCTACCTCTGGTCGCGCCAGTTCCGCCGCCTCGATGTCGTCGCCCTCACCCACGCCCACTCCGACCACATGGGAGGAATGCCCGCCGTCCTGCGCAACTTCCGTCCCCGCGAACTCTGGGTCGCCGTCGATCCCGACTCCGCACCCTATCGCGCCCTGCTCGCCGAGGCCGCCACCCTCGGCATCCGCGTCCACCACCTCCGAGCCGGCGACCGCATAGCCTGGGATTCGATCGACTTCACAGTCCTCGCGCCCACGCCCGACTACGCCAACCCCGGCCCGCCCATCAACAACGACTCGCTCGTGATGCGCCTAACCTTTGGCCACTCCTCTGCCCTGCTCGAAGGCGACGCCGAGGCCCCCAGCGAGCGCACCATGGTCGCCGCATCCCTCATCAATCCCGCCGCGCAGATCGGTCCCGACACGCTGCTCAAGGTCGGCCATCACGGCAGCCGCACCTCCACCACGCCAAACTTCCTCGCCCTCGTCGCCCCGCAGGACGCCGTCATCTCTGTCGGCCGCAATAATACCTTCGGCCATCCCCGCCCGGAGGTCATCCAGCGCCTCCACGACGCCCACGCCCGCGTCTTCCGCACAGACCAGTTCGGCCTCACCACCTTCCTCCTCTCCCGCGACGGCCAAATCTCAGCCCTCCCCGCCGCCAGCCCATGAGTTCAGCCTGATCGAAGCAGGTCGAGAGTCAGCGAATCGAATTTTCCGCCACAGTATTTATCGATTGCCTCGATAAAGATTGAATTCGCGGTCGCCGCATGGGCAAACAGGGTCATCGAGGATTTAAATTTCATGTCGTCGGGACTGCCAAAGATCTCCCTTAAACTCCGTCCCTCGATCAACGTCACAATCCGGCTGCATTCGATCAACCGCTCACCCAGGAGGGGATGTTCCAGATACCATTTGGCCTCTGCGAGAGATGTAATTCCGTAATACTCCGCCATCGAGCTGAATCCCAATCCCCTGAGCTGCGGGAAGATGAACCACATCCAGTGTCCGGTCTTCCTTCCCCGGCGTAGTTCTGCGCAAGCGCCCTCAAACACGCCCGCCTGCGCATCCACAAACCGTTGCAGATTGTAGTCATCCTTCATAACTCGTTCCATCTCTCTCTGCTTTGTTCGCGTGTTCGGCAGTATTTACCGTGTCTGTCATTGATTAGCATTTCTCCGTGTCGGCCGCAATCGATCTCGTCTCATTTGGTGTACGTTAGCCAAAGAGCCTATGCCCACCCCCCTCACCTCCCGCGAACGCGTCGCCCTCGGCCAGGCCCAGCGCAAGCACATGCGCCGCGCCGATCTCGCCGTCTGGCAACCCAAACTCCGCCGCGCCGACCCGCTCGCGCTTCTCGCTAACTCGATGCGTGGCCGCGTGCCAGAGTTGGTGCCGATCAAGTACGACCGCATGACCGCATCGCCCTTTGGCTTCTTTCGCGGGGCCGTGCCTGTGATGGCCTACGATCTCTCCCTCGGCCCCAACACCGGCATCCAAGCCCAGCTCTGCGGCGACGCCCACGTCCGCAACCTCGGCGCCTTCGCCGCGCCCGACGGCCGGCTAGTCTTCGACATCAACGACTTCGACGAGACCATTCGCGGCCCCTTCGAGTGGGACGTCAAGCGCCTCGCCGTAAGCTTCATCCTCGCCGGACGCGAGGCAGGAGCGAAGAACAGCCTCTGCCGCGACGCCACACGCGCCTTCCTCGCCCGCTATCGCACGTCAATGCACATCTTCGCGCGCATGCCCGTGTTGGAACTTGCGCACTATCAGGTCCATCGCCTGCACACCGTCGAACCCGTCTTGCAGATCCTGAACCTCGCCGAGCGCGCCACACCGCTGCACAACCTCGAAGCCCTCACCATCGAAGCACGCTCCAGCTCGCATCCGCGCATCTTCAAAACCATCGACCCCATCCTCACCCGCGTCCATGGCGACATCGCCCGCTCGGTCCTCGACTCGCTCAACCCCTACGCCGAAACCCTCCAGCCTGAGCGCCGCCACTTCCTCGCCCAGTACACCCCGCTCGACGTGGCCTTCAAGATCGTCGGCACCGGCTCGGTCGGCCTGCGCGACTACTGCATCTACCTGCAGGGCAACGGCCCCAACGATCCGCTCTTCCTGCAAGTCAAGGAAGAGACACTCTCCGCCTACGCGCCGTATCTAGGCAAAGAGCCCGCCGAGTCGCATCAGGGCCGCCGCGTCGTCGAGGGCCAGCGCGCCATGCAGTTCCAGTCCGACCCCTTCCTCGGCTGGACCACTATCCAGGGCCGCGACTTCCTCGTCCGCCAGCTCAACGATCACAAGGCTGCGGTCGAGATGAGCGAGTTGAAGTCTGCCGGCCTGATGGAGTATGCCACCGTCTGCGGAGAGACGCTTGCTCGTGGCCACGCCCGTTCCGGCGACCCTGGCATGATCGCCGGATACCTCGGCGCCTCCGCCCGCTTCGACTCAGCCATCGCCGGCTTCGCCGCCGCTTACGCCACCCAGACCGAGCACGACTGGCAGGCCCTCCTCCACTCCCGTCGCCACGCTGCGCCATCCTCTGCGAAGAAGCCCGCAACAATAAAGTCCACCACAAAAAAACCACTCCCAAATCGCCGCAGCTGCGAGCCTTCGCCGCGGAGGAGTTGACGAGGGCCTAGAACAGAAACAGATTCCTCCGCTTCGCTGCGGAATGACAAACAAAGTAGTGGCAAAAGGATATATGGATATCTCGGCGATTGAAGGCGAGGAACTGATGTCGGTGGAGTTTGTGGAAGACTATATGCAGCTCCGCTTCGGCGAGCCGCTGCTAAGGCTCTACGACTGGCCGCATGTCCTGCTGACGGATTCTTCCGTGGCCTTTGGCGAGCCGGAGTATCGCAACGCCCTCTGCGCCCAGATCGGCGAGACGGTCGAGAAGGCGATACTAGAGGAAGGTGACGCGCTGACAATTGAATTCGCCAACGGCATCGTCTTCGCCCTCTCGCTGCGCGAAGAAGATGTAGACAGTCCGGAGTCCGGCAGCTACTCAGTAACGGGCGACGAAGCCGACGCACAGGAGTTTTGACGAGGTAATCGTGATGGCAATAGATAACCCATCTGAGAAAATTCGAGAGCTTGTAAAGGGTGACGACTTCGACGGCGTCGGCGCTGCGTTACAGGTGGGGGGAATTCTCTCGCCGATTTTCAAGGTGGTGGGCATAGCGAAGAGCATTGCAACTAGACACCAGACCGGAGAGAATATTCGGATTGCCATCGTTGCTTTGTGCGACGAACTTGAACGGATTCAGGACCGATGGCCGAAAGACTTAGAGAGTGCCCTCGATTCCGATTGGTTCAAACGCGCAATGACAACTTTGATGGAAGAGTCGGCTCGCGCCGTGAACGATGATCGCGCTCGTTTGCTCGCAAGGTTTGCGGCTCAAGGTTGCTTTCCAATCGAAGAGAAGCACAGACAAGAAAACCTAGCGTCGTACATTCATGATCTGGCTCGACTGGGGACTGATGACCTTCAGATGTTGAGGATATTGCGGGATGCCTACAAGGATGTATTCAATAACGACCCAAATTTGCGCGATCCAAACCACTTCACATTGCACAATGAAAGCTTCAAACAGGCAGCGGATAAATTGAACATTCATCCTGACGACCGCCTCTCACTAGGCGCGCGTCTCAACGGATTCGGACTGGCATTTGAAGGCGTTCCACAGATGGAGGGGCACTTTTTCCGTCCAACGCGCAGAGGCATCTACTTGCTTTCGCTGTTGGAAGCTGCTGAGCTTTCGGTAAAGCAGCAGAATTGAGGCGGACTCAATGAGTACGGCACGGCTGATCTATATAGTTGAGATGAGGGACGAATGGCTGAGACGAAGTTCGTAGGCACACCGCGCAAGGCGACAACCCACGTCAATCAGAACGAGGGCCTGATCTTCGAGAAGTCGTCGCCAGGCAAAAAAGCCTACCGCCTTGCCGAACTCGACGTCCCCGCCGTCAATGCCACCGTGCTCCTCGGCGAACAGGCCCGCGCCGGCCTCGGCGTGATGCCCGAGCTATCCGAGATCGAGATCATTCGCCACTTCACCCGCCTCTCCACCTGGAACTACGCCATCGACCTCGGCATGTATCCGCTGGGCAGTTGCACCATGAAGTACAACCCGCGCGTGAACGAGGCGGTCGCGACACTCGATGGCATCGCCAACGCGCATCCCTATCAGCCGGAGTCGCTCAGTCAAGGTTGCCTTGAAATTATGAGGCTGCTTTCGGACTGCCTCATTGAGATCACCGGCATGGACGCCATCACGCTGCAGCCGGCGGCGGGCGCGCACGGCGAGTTCACCGGCATCCTGCTCGTCCGCGCCTGCCACGAGAGCCGCGGCAACCCGCGCAAGAAGATTCTCATCCCCGATTCGGCCCACGGCACCAACCCCGCCTCAGCCGCGGTCTGCGGCTATCAGGTCGCCAACCTCAAGTCGAACGCGCAGGGCATGGTCGATCTCGTGGAGCTGGAGCGCATGGTGGACGAGGACACCGCCGCGCTGATGCTCACCAACCCATCCACCATCGGCGTCTTCGAGAGCGAGATTCATCGCATCGCCGAAATTCTCCACGCCCGCGGTGCGCTGCTCTACATGGACGGCGCCAACATGAACGCGCTCGTAGGCAAGACGCGCCCCGGCGACTTCGGCGTGGACGTGATGCACCTCAACCTGCACAAGACATTTTCGACGCCGCACGGAGGCGGCGGCCCCGGCTCCGGCCCCGTCGCCTGCAAAAAAATCCTGGAGCCGTTTCTTCCGACTCCGGTTTTGGTTACAAAATCAGACGGTTCGCTCGGCCTCGAAACCAACCGTCCGCACTCAGTAGGCCGCGTGCGCATGTTTTACGGAAACTTCGGAATGTTCGTCCGTGCGCTCGCATACATCCTGGCCAACGGCCCCGATGGCCTGCGCCAGACGACCGAGGACGCCGTGCTCAACGCCAACTACATCCGCGCCAAGCTCTCCGGCACATTCGATCTTCCCTTCACCACGCCGACGCTGCACGAGGTCGTCTTCTCCGACCGCCTGCAGGTGGCCAATGGCGTGAAGACGGGCGACATCGCCAAGCGCCTCATCGACTACGGCTTCCATCCCTACACCGTCAGCTTCCCTATGATCGTCCATGGCGCAATGATGATCGAACCGACCGAGAGCGAGAGCCTCGAGGAGCTCGATCTGCTCATCGACGCGCTCCAGCAGATCGCACGCGAGGCCGCGGAGAATCCCGAACTGGTGCAATCCGCGCCGCACAGCACACGCCTGCGGCGGCTGGATGAAACCGCCGCCGCGCGCAAGCCCGTCCTGCGGTGGAAACCACCCGTCACGGATTAGTCGCCGCCGAAGAGTTACGCGCCCCCGCGCCGCAGTTCCTTCGTCTTCAGCACAATCATGGTCTCGTAGAACGCCTGCAGCGTGGCGTATGCAACGCCCGCCGCGCCGTCCAGCACCGCGCCGCGCACAAACATCATGTAGAGCCATTTGACGAGCGGTCTTCCCGGCATCCGGTAGAAGATCGCCTTCTGGTGCAGCCGCCGCGTGTGGAAGTCCGCATCGAACAGAGCCGCGCGCAGGCTCGGTCGCTGCAACCCCTCCTGGCGGAAGATCAGCTCGGCCTCCATCGTCGAGTAGGCGTTGTGCTTCGTCATCCAGGACGCTATTCCCTTCGAGAACGGGAAGTGGTCGAGCGGATGCACCAGCTCCGAGACAGGCCCGTCGATCTCCAGCACCTCATTGATCGCGCGCGTGTACCTTGCCCGCTCCGGCCGCACCAGCCGGATGTAGAACGGCGTGAGCTGTGCGTGCTTCAGCCATGTGCCGAAGAGATGATCGCGACGGCGCAGGCGAAAGCCCGCAGTGTTCGCCGGAGCCTCGCCCACCACGCGCTGCATCTCTGCGCACAGCTCCGGGGTGGGCCGCTCGTCGGCGTCCAGCAGGAAGACCCAGGGATACTTGAACGCAATCCCCAGCGCCGCATTGCGGTGCGTCGCGTAGTCGTCGAAGACGCGGCTATGGACCTGCGCCCCCGCCGCCTGCGCAATCTCCACCGTCGCGTCCGTGCTGCACGAGTCGAAGACATGCACATCGTCCGACCACGCAACCGAGGCCAGCGCGCCAGCCAGATCGCGCTCTTCGTTCTTCGTAAGGATCAGCACGGAGATCATTGCAGAGAACTCATAGCCAATGGTATCGCTGTGCCGCAGGCGATCGGCTTCGCCGGCGGAGTTTTGGTGGGCCCACCAGGACTTGAACCTGGAACCAACGGATTATGAGTCCGCTGCTCTGACCAATTGAGCTATGGGCCCCTCGTCTGCCATGCTACTGCATCCACGGTCGCGCCGGGGATTGCAGTGGCGCCGCGCAGCTCCACGAGTACCCCGTTGCGCAACCTGGGGAAGTCGCTCTGCGCGGCTGGTGTGTGATTCAATGAATCCAGCGATAATGCAAGGAAGCTAGCGATTATGACCTCAGAGAACACAGCCTTCCGCCGCCTGATGACCGCACAGCGCCGATGGAAGGCTGCGACGCGCAAGATGCGCGAGTTGCTCTCCATCGCCTCGGCGCTCCTCGACACCGCGCATCCCTACATGGCGCACATCGTGCCCATGCGCCGCTGCAACCTGGCCTGCACCTACTGCAACGAGTTCGACGACGTCTCCGACCCCGTGCCCATTGAGGAGATGGAGCGGCGCATCGACCATCTGGGCCGCCTTGGCACCTCGGTGATTACCATCTCCGGCGGCGAGCCGCTCCTGCACCCGGAGCTGGACCGTGTGATCGCGCGCATCCGCAGCACCGGCGCAATCGCCGGAGTGATTACCAACGGCTATCTGCTCATGCCCGACCGCATCACACGCCTCAACCGCGCCGGCCTCGACCACATGCAGATCTCCATCGACAACGTCATGCCCGACGCCGTCTCCAAGAAGAGCCTGAAGGTCCTGGACGCAAAGCTGCGGATGCTGGCGGAACACGCGGACTTCCATGTGAACATCAACTCCGTGGTGGGCGGCGGAATCGCCAATCCGACCGACGCGCTCACTGTAAGCGAGCGAGCGCTGGCGTTGGGCTTTTCCTCGACCATCGGCATCATTCACGATGGCAGCGGCCAGTTGAAGCCGCTGGGCAAAGCGGAGCGCACCGTCTGGGACAAGGTGCGGCGGCTGATGCGGCGTAACTATTCGCGCTTCAACCAGTTTCAGGAGGCCATCGCCAACGGCCAGCCCAACAACTGGCGATGCCGCGCGGGCGCGCGTTACCTCTACATCTGCGAGTTCGGGCTGGTGCACTACTGTTCGCAGCAGCGCGGATACCCCGGAGTCCCGCTGGCCCAGTATGGCAGGGCGGACCTGCGGCGCGAGTTCCTCACCCAGAAGAGCTGCGCTCCCAACTGCACCATCAGTTGCGTGCACCAAGTCAGTTACATCGACCACTGGCGCGCGCCCCAAACCTCTCATGTGACACCCGGAGGCGCACATGGCGCCAGCTCGGGGGCCGATACAGGTATGGTGCAGATTCGCTGATCTTCGCAACACCTCTGGGTTAGCCGTCAGTTCAAAGAATTCGTTTTCAGCTCTTGTTCTTCAGGCTGTCCGAAATCTCCTTGAGGCTTTCATCCGCGCTCTTGAGGCTCGCATCTATGCCTCGAAGCGATTGAACAATCTTCCAAAGGACCCAGATCACGAAGATCCAAAAGACGCCAAGCGCGGGGAAGAAAATTGCGGGGAAAATGGGAGGGTTCAACATTGTATCCTCACAGGGAACATATACCAGCAAACACAGAGAGCATATACCAGCAATCTTCCGATGCACAATTCATAATCGTTGTTTCGCAGGGGGCGACTTTGATACCCCACCGGGGGCCGGGACGCTCTAAACCGCGAAAGAGCATGGTTACAAGGAACAAGAAGAAACCCTCCGGCGTTTGCCAGCAGTCCAGAGATCAGTCCCACGCCGATCGCGACCGCGACAAGCCGAGCCCACCAGTAAGCCGGTCGCAACCCCTCCGGGTTGTCCGCAGCCTCCCTGGTGAGAGACCGGGCCTTGGGGAAGAACAGAAAGAGGCTCTGAAGACGAGCACCAGAAGTCCCGTGACGACGAGCAGAGGCTTGGCGCCGGCAAAGGGCGACAAGAGGGAGCCGGCCACAATCGCGGGGGTTCCGGTGGCGATGCTCCACCATACGATCTCCCAATCCAACAACCGCGGGTCCACGCTGGTGTACGCAGTTGAACGCAGCACGGAACCTCGACAACGGCATCGTCAAGGCCATCATCAACAAGAAAAACGGCTATATGCCGTCACTCGTCTATCGCGGTCTGTTGCTTGCGGGGAAGATTGTGCTCGGGGACGGTTGACCTGTAGAAGTGCAGGTGCAAAATCTCTCTTGCTCCGATACTCATCCATCTGAAGGGATCACACCTCGTTTGTTTTCCATTTAATACCCCACAGCTTTGCCGAATTTGTGGCGCTGGTCCTGGCCGCCCATCAGCGTGCCGGTGTTGGGGTCGAGGTAGATCATCTCGCTGTCGCCCCAGACGCCGGGGTTCTTCTCGTCGGCCTCATTGATGCGGCTGACCGCGTAGCCGCTGGCTTTGAGCGCGTCGAGAACGGGCAGCGGGAAGGCCTTCTCCACCTGGAGGACATCCGGCAGATATTGATGATGAAAGCGCGGAGCGTCCGCCGCCTGCTGCACGTTGAGGCCGTTGTCGAGGATGGAGATGATGTCGTTGGCGACGGTGGTGATGATAGTGGGGCCGCCGGGCGAGCCGAGCACGAGCAGGGGTTTGCCGTCCCTGAGCACGATGGTGGGCGTCATGTTGGAGAGCGGACGCTTGCCGGGCGCGATGGTGTTGGCCGGGCCCTGGATGAGTCCGTACATATTGGGCGTGCCGGGCTTGGCGGTGAAGTCGTCCATCTCGTTGTTGAGCAGGAATCCGAGCGGACCCGCCGTGACGCCGGAGCCGAAGAGGCCGTTGAGGGTGGTTGTGCTGGAGACGGCGTTGCCCTCGGCATCGACGACGGAAAAGTGTGTGGTCTCGGTCGACTCGTGCGCCGTGGTGCGCGGCGAAACAGGCGGCGGAGGCAGGAAGCCCGACGGACGAGTGAGCGTGGATGAGGGCGACGGCTTGATGGGGAGGATGGATTTGCGCCAGGCGGCGGCGTAGGCGGGCGAGGCCATCTGCGCGAGCGGTATGGAGACGAAGTCGGGATCGCCGAGGTAGTCGGCGCGGTCCTTGTAGGCGCGGCGGAAGGCCTCGGTGATGATGTGGACTTGCTCCCACCCCAACGACCAGGATCGGTCGTTGGGGACCCCGGACTGCTGCGGCGTGCGGTCGCCCATCTTGGCGAGGTCGTAGCCGGAGAGGATGTTGAGGATTTCGAGGAGCACGATGCCGCCGGCCGACGGCGGTGGCGCAGTGACGATCTCGCAGCCGCGATAGCTTCCGGTGAGCGGCGCGCGGTCTTTGACCTGATAGGCTGCGAGGTCGGCGGTGGTGATGATACCGCCGCCTTTCCGGATCGAGGCGGCGAGCTCGGCGGCCATGGGGCCTTTGTAGAAGCTCGCGGGATCGGCGGCGATGCGGGTGAGGGTGCGGGCAAGTTCAGGTTGTGTGAAGCGGTCGCCCGGTTTCAGAAAATTGCCGTCGAGCTGGAAGATGCGGCGCGATTCGGGGAAGAGCGCGAGGTTCTTTGCGGCGGCGAGGCTGTGCGCCTCCTCGTCGGAGAGGACGTATCCCTGGCTGGCGAGGCGAATCGCCGGGGCCATCACCTGTGCCAGCGTGAGCCTGCCGTATGTCTTCTCCGCGTAGATGAGCCCTGCGACCGTTCCGGGAACGCCGATGGCCTTGTATCCCGTGGTGGAGAGGCCCGCGACGACGTTGCCCTGCGCGTTGAGGTACATCCCGGCAGTGGCGGCGGCGGGGGCGCGCTCGCGGTAGTCGAGGAAGTGAGCCTCGCCCGTCTTCATGCGGACGAGCATGAATCCGCCGCCGCCGAGGTTGCCGGCCTGCGGATAGACAACGGCGAGCGCGAATCCCACCGCGACCGCTGCGTCGACCGCATTGCCGCCGGCCTTGAGCACTTCGACGCCAGCATCGGATGCATCGCGGTGGATGCTGACCACCATCGCGTGCCGGGCCAGAGTGGGCGGCGGGCTGACGAGGGCGTATGGGTTGGACTGGGCGGTCTGTGCGCTCGTCTGGACGCCTGTTTGGGCCGCAATGGAGGCGACCGAGAGAATCAGGACAATGCAGCAAGCGGAATGACGGGCACAGTGATGCATTGAGGGAACCCCAGAGAACGCAAAGGAAGGCTGCTGACAGAATAGCTTGGTCGCCATTTACTGCGTGAGAAAGCTGAATGGACTGCTGCCCCAGGGCAATCGCATGAGCAGTTAATTATTTTCTGGAAGGCACCCCCCTCCCCCCCGGTGGGGTAAGCGTAAGGTATTCAAAAAAATGATAGTTAAGCTCACGCTAAGCGCGCGAGACGTATGAAAGGCGAAGAAGACAGTGGTAAGTTGAATGCAAATGCCCGGTAGTTTCGATTGCGTCGGTCATGCGGTTTTTCCTTTGTGTGCGAAAAGTACTAAAGTCTTCAAAAAAGGCATGTTAAGTCTGGACTTGTCTGGACTTAGTCTGGTTTAAGTCTGGACTTAGTCTGGACTTCGTGGCCGCGGTTGAGAACCGGAGCCAGTGATCCGTTAAAAGCGAAGGCCCGGCGGATTGGGCCGGGTCTGTTTGGTTTTGCATACTGATTTAATTATACGCCGTGGAGCATAACTACTATGCCAAGTTGTTTAAAGATTTAAGTTGTTTATTTGGTGTTTGTTAGGGGGATATTGGAGGCGCGAGGGGGTTGACAAGGGGATTTTCCGGGAGATTTCGAGGGAGATTCGCAGAAAGATTATTCGATTCATGCGATTGCCCTGACCGCTGACCGGGTAGCCTCTCTATGGATAGTCTTAGAATGATTTGATGGCTACACGTGTCTGTTCGTACTCGAAGATCAACCTGGGGCTGGCGATTGGGCCGGTGCGGCCGGATGGCTTTCATGAGCTGGCGACGCTCTATCAGACGCTGGCGCTGCACGACCGGGTGACGGTCGAGGCTAAACCAATATCTGGCGAGTCCAGAATCATGCTTACGACGAACCACCCGCAGGTTCCGACCGATGCGCGCAATACGGCGTGGAAGATGGTGGCGCTGGCGCTCAAGCGGGCGAATGTTGCAGCCGAGGTTGCCATCCACATCGAGAAGAATCTGCCGGTGCAGGGCGGGCTGGGCGCGGGGTCGGCGAACGCGGCGGCGGCGCTGAATGGGCTGGAACACGAGCTGCGGCTTTCGCTATCCGGGACAGACCGGATGGAGCTGGCCGCGGAGGTTGGCTCGGACGTACCGCTGTTCCTGCTGGGCGGCGCGGTGCTGGGAACGGGGCGCGGCGAGTGCGTCTCGGCGATGCCCGACCTTCCGGCGACCTGGTGCGTCGTCGCCGTGCCGGAGGTGGGAGTCTCGACGCCACAGGCCTTCCGCGACTGGGACGAGCAGTGCGCGTTGGGTGGAACTCACAACATAACGACAACGGCAAAAACGAAATGCGGGGGTCCCTCCACTCCGCTGCGCTCCGGTCGGGATGACGGCGCTAGTAGCTTGCCTGAGTTGACTTCCCCTGCGCAACCCGATAGGCTAGAGGAGTTGAGTCACGTTTACGCATCTGTCCTGGGGGTTAGCCCCGCTACAGAGCAAACGCCTGACACATCCGGTATCGTTCGTGGCTCTGAAGAGAGCGACACATGGAACGGTCTGGCCGGGAATACCCTTCTCGCGCTTGTCCGCACCGGGATCGAAAACGACTTTGAATCGGTCGTCTTTCCTCAGTATCCCCTCCTGCGTGAGATCAAGCGTTTATTGATGGGAACTCCGGCTGGCGTGTCTTCGGACGCTTTTTCCGAAGCCCGTCCGGGCAATTCGAGCGGCACTGCGTACTACGCGGCGCTCTCGGGTTCAGGCTCCGCTCTGTTCGGGCTCTACCGGTCCGAGGCAGATGCCAGGGCGGCTCAACAACGCGTTCAGGCTTCCGGCTGCAAGGCCATCCTCACGGAGACCTTGCCCCGGCAAGAGTACTGGCGCAGAATGTTCGCAGAGTGATGATTGCCGGCAGGGAACACCGGCGACCGTACTGGGCGATCGACTAACGGTAGGTCAAGTGCCTTTCTGCCGATTGCGGCGAGCCGCAATCGGGGGCATGAGACTCCGGAGGCCGGTCGAGTGACATCACTGGGCGATCGACTAACGGTAGGTCAAGTGCCTTTGACGCACTCAGTCCAGGTTCGAATCCTGGTCGCCCAGCCAAAAGTCGACGCACAGTACGAGGAGAGCGAACCAAGTCGGCACGGGTCAATTGCGTGCGCAGACGATCGGCTGACTCAGGTCAGACGAGCAACTTAGGGTTCTTTGGCGGCAGCAACATGCCGCGGAAGTTGGACGGTTTTTGAAGTTTGCACAGCGCGCCGAACTGGGTGCGAATGTATAGGTTCAGAAGCAGAAGTTTGAAGGGGCCAGTTTCTTAGAAACTCGACTTTGTCGTTTTTTCTTTATTTCGCAGGGCGAAGTAGCGGCGCAGAAAAAATGGCGTCGTAAGACATAAAGCAGCAGGAGCTACCAAGGTCAACCAGCCTGGAGGGTTTCGACGTGAGCAACCAAACCACGACTGCGGTCCATTCCCCTATTTCAGGTCAGGCTGAGGAGACAACAACAACCTCCCAGCCTGCACCAAAGCCATCTCAGGACGCGGCTAAGCCGGACACGCCCAAGTCCGCGACGGATGGAGCAAAGACGGCTGCGGAGCGGAAGCGCTCTCCCCGGCTGAGTGAAGACAAGCGCTTCAAGGTTTTTTGCGGATCGGCCAATCTTCCTCTCGCCGAAGAGATCTGCAAGTTTGTCGGAGTGCCGCTGGGCGAGTCCAAGCTGCAGCGCTTCGCCGACGGCGAGGTTTACTTTCAGTTGCTCGAGAATGTCCGCGGCGTGGATGTGTTTTTAGTGCAGCCCACATGCAACCCCGTGGATGAGCACCTGATGGAGCTGCTGATCATGATGGACGCGCTGAAGCGCGCCTCGGCCGGCAGGATTACGGTTGTCATGCCGTACTACGGCTACGCAAGGCAGGACCGCAAGGACCGGCCGCGGGTGGCGATTACGGCCAAGCTGGTGGCAGACCTGCTGAGCACGGCCGGCGCAAACCGCGCCCTGCTGGTCGATCTGCACGCAGCGCAGATTCAGGGCTTCTTCAACATCCCAGTGGACCACCTCTTCGCCAGCCCGGTGCTGGTGAGCTACTTTCGGGAGCTTGAACTGCCCGATCTGACCGTGGTTTCACCGGACGCGGGAGGCGTGGAGCGCGCGCGCTTCTTCGCCAAGAAGCTGGAAGTTCCGTTGGCCATCGTCGACAAGCGGCGGACCGACATGAACGTGACCGAGGTGATGAACGTGATCGGCGATGTGCGCGACCGCACGTGCCTCATCCTCGACGACATCATCGACACCGCCGGAACGCTGGTGGGAACGGTGGAGGCGCTGCTGGCCCAGGGCGCAAAGAAAGTTTATGCGTGCGCTTCGCATCCGGTGCTATCGGGCCCGGCGGTGGAACGCATTGCGGCATCGCGGCTGGAAGAGTTGGTCGTCACCAACACCATACCGCTGCGCGAAGACGCGCTGCGGGTGCCGAAGATCAAGGTTCTATCGATCGCCGGGCTATTAGGCCGCGCCATCGAGAGTATCCACATGGAGACCAGCGTCAGCACGCTGTTCAACTAACGGCAGGGAACAGGGAACAGGGAACAACCGGCAACTGCCGAGGCCACCCGCTCTATCCAGGAACTCCGCCACCAACGCAACGAAACAGCGGTTCATCCGCAAAGGGAGCGAGACACAGACGAACTGATGAGACGGTAGCGGCGGATTTCTGGTCCCTGTTCCCTGATCCCTGTTCCCTGCACTTCGTGCCCGAAAGGAAAAGAACATGGCAACATCCACTATTTCAGCCGTTGTCGCAACGCCCCGCGAGGGCAAGTTCAACAAGAACGCAGCACGCCGCGTGCGCGCCGCGGGCAAGATTCCCGCCGTTGTCTACGGGGCCGGGCAGGCTGCCGTCGCCGTCACCGTGGACCCACGCATCATCACGCGGATTCTGCACTCCGACTCCGGCCACAACACCATCTTCGACCTCGACGTGACCGGAGCACCCACGGTCAAGGCGATGGTCGTCGATTGGCAGAATGAGCCGATCAAGGGCGCGCTGCTGCACATCGACCTGAAGCGCATTGCGATGGACAAGGCGATTCGCGTCTCGGTGCCCGTCCAGTTGATCGGCATTCCGGTCGGCGTCAAGACCCAGGGCGGAATCCTGGAGCATGTGCTGCGCGAGGTTGAGATCGAGTGCCTGCCCAGCGACATCCCGAGCCATCTGGACGCCGATGTCTCCTTGCTGGAGATCAACCAGGCCGTCCACGTCTCCGATCTGCCGCACCCCGGAACCATCAAGTTCCTCGACGACGAGGGCTTGACCGTCGCGCATGTCTCCATGATCAAGGAAGAGGTCGTTCCGGTTGAAGAGGTGGTCGAAGCGCCGGTCGAACCGGAGGTCGTCAAGAAGGGCAAGGGCGAGACGGAAGCCGCGCCCGATGCCAAACCGGAAGCCAAGTCCGATGCCAAGCCGGATGCCAAGCCGGACGCCAAGGCGGACGCCCGGAAGAAGTAAAGAGCAGCGGGACGGTACGTTTTGCATAGGGCAGGGCTTTAGCCCTGCCGCAACAGGCGCGACACCGATGGGGCTTTGGCCCCGGAGTGTTCGCACAAAGGAAGCGCGGCGTGAAACTGATTGTTGGTCTCGGCAACCCCGGTATCGAATATCAGTTCACCCCGCACAATGCCGGCTTTCTCGCGCTGGACCGCATCGCCGAACACTGCGGTGTGACCCTCGCGAACCGCCGGTGCAGGGCGCTTACGGCGAAGGCGCGGCTTGCAGGACAAGAGGTCCTGCTGGCCAAGCCGGAGACGTTCATGAACCTGAGCGGGCTCTCGGTGGCCGCGCTGGTCCGTGAGCTGGAAATCACGGTCCCGTCGCATGACCTGATTGTGATCTACGACGAGCTGGACCTTCCGCTGGGCACGCTTCGCATTCGCGAGCGCGGCTCGGAGAACGGGCACAACGGAGCGATCTCGGTCTCCGGCGCGCTCGGCACCCAGGAGTGGCTGAGGATTCGCATCGGGGTCGGCAAGCCGCCTCTTGCGGATGGCACGGAGGTGAAGGCAGGCGGCACGGACTACCTGCTCTCGCCGATGCGCAAGGCAGAGCTTGCCGTGCTGGATGAAGTGCTCGACCGCGTCAGAAGCGCAGTCGAGGCGGTCCTCGGCCAGGGGTTGAGCGCCGCGATGAATGAGTTCAACCGCCCACCGGGCGGAGAGTAGTCGGAAGGGTTTAGAGGTAGCAAGATCGGAAGGGCACGGCTTCAGCCGTGCCGAACGAGGCAAGAATCCCAAGGGGGCTATAGCCCCTGAGGACCATTCCAGACCGGGTTGGCAGAGCACACGCCCGCACGGTGCGAAGCAGAACTTCGCAGAAAGAAGTAACCGAATGAACCGCAGCTACGAAATCATGTTTATTGTTCGTCCCGACGTGGAGGAGGCCGACCTCGACAAGCTGATCGAAGGCTTCTCGGCCAACATTACATCCGGCGGCGGCGAGGTCAAGAGCGTGGAGAAGATGGGACGCCGGCGTCTCGCCTACACGGTCCGCAAGTTCAACGACGGCTTTTATGTTCTGCTGAACATCGCAGCCGCGGGCAGCCTGATTGGCGAGATCGAGCGCCGCCTGCGCGTCTCCGAGCCGGTGATCAAGTTCATCACCGTGCGCATGGACGAGGAAGAGAAACGCCTGGCCAAGGTCAAGGCCCTGCGCGACTCCAAGGTGAAGCGCAGCGCGCAGTCCATCGCCCAGCCGCCGGTCGCCATCTCCGCCGCCGAAGCGTCCGAGCCGACCGCAGTTGCAGAAGCTCCCGCCGCCACCGAACCGGAAGCGGTTGTCGCCGCCGAGCCCACCACCGCAGTGGTCTAACCGCCGCCGCGCCATACAAGATCTGCGCAGCGGCATCTGCCGCCTCGCAGCGAACGAATCAACCGCCGCACCCGCTTCCCAACCCGGCCACCAGCGCGGGCGTTCACAGACTCCAGCGTGATCCCGGAGCTGGTTCGGCACAACTCGAAAGAGATGAGAGGAACCACAATGGCTGACGAAACAAGCGCACCGCAATCCACCGGCGCACCGCAGTCCTCACCGGAAGCAAGACCCTACACGCCGCGTCCCGCATACGCCGGTCCCGGCGGCCCACGCCCGCCTCGCCCCGCGGGCGGCCCCGGCGGCCCTGGTGGCCCCGGCGGCGGCCCAGGCGGACGAAAGTTCTTCCGCCGCAAGAAGGTCTGCAAGTTCTGCACCGAGAAGATCGACGCCATCAGCTACCGCGATGTCCGCCTGCTGCAGGGCTTCGTCGCCGAGCGGGGCAAGATCGTTCCGCGCCGGTTGACCGGCGTCTGCACCCGCCACCAGCGTCGCGTCTCGCTCGCCATCAAGCAGGCACGCAACATCGCCCTGCTCGCCTTCGCCGCGCGCTTCTAACCTATGCGCCGCCGGTGATGCCGGACGGCGACAGAAATCCCGGAGAAATGCAATGGAAGTCATACTCAAGGAAGACGTCAACAAGCTCGGCCACCGCGGCGATGTGGTTAAGATCGCCGACGGCTACGGCCGCAACTACCTGCTGCCCGGCAAGCTCGCCATCGAGGCGACCCCCGCCAACAAGGCCGTCATTGAGCAGATGAAGGGCTCGGCCATCCGCAGGCTGGCCAAGGAGAAGGTCATCGCCGAGGACCTCTCGAAGAAGCTGGAGTCCGTCGAGCTGGTCTTCGAGCGCAAGGTGGGCGAGAACGACCACCTCTTCGGCTCCGTCACATCGGGCGACATCGCGCACCAGCTCGGGGAGAAGGGCTACACCATTGACCGGCGCAAGATCTCGCTGGAAGAGCCGCTCAGGTCGCTGGGCGAGTTCCACGTGCCGATCAAGCTGCACCGCGAGGTCACCAGCCACATCAAGGTCACCATCAAGGGCGAAGAGCTGCCGGGCGAGACCGCCGAGGCCGCTGCCTAGAACGGCTTAACGCAGATTCACACCGACGGGCACCGATCTACCATCCAGGAGATCGGTGCCTGAATTTGCCTTTACGCGAAGCGTCGAGAACACCACGAAGTGGCGAAGTGGTCATTCGTACTTGAGGGTCTCGACCGGATCAAGCTGGGCTGCGCGGTTGGCAGGAACGGTGCCGAAGATCACGCCGACGATCACGGAGGTGGCCAGCGCGATCGGCGCCGCCAGCCAGCCCACGGGGATCTTGTACGGCGTCAGAAGGCCCAGCAGGATCGGGATGCCGAGGCCGACGAGGGTTCCGAGAATGCCGCCGGAGAGCGACAGGAAGACCGCCTCGGTGAGGAACTGCAGGCGGATCTCGCGTCGCGTCGCGCCCAACGCCTTGCGGATGCCGATCTCCCGGATGCGCGCCTGAACGTTGGCCAACATGCTGTTCATGATGCCCACGCCGCTGACAATCAGAGTGATGGATGCAGCCAGCAGCAGGACCCACGTAAGGATGGTGGCCACCTTCGCCATATCGTGCAGGACGTCGGTCAGGGTCAGCGCGTGATAGATGCTGTTTGGCCGGTGACGGCTCTTGATCGTGCGCGTGATCTCTATCGCACCAGGCTCGACCATGCTGGGGTCGGCCATCTTGAAGAAGATCTCCTTGAGGTTGTCGGTGCCGGTGAAGTAGCGCGCCACCTCGTATGGGATGAGGATGGTATGGTCGTTGATCTCGGAGGTCCCATAGGTGTCGATGCTCTCCTTGAAGACGCCGACGATGGTGAGCGGAATGCCGCGGATCGTGATGTTCTTGTCCACCGCGGCCTGCTCGCTGCCGAAGAGCTTGATCGCCAATGGCTTGTTGAGCACCGCAACCTTGGCGTGCGCGCCGGCGTCCTGATCGTCGAAGAACCGCCCGGCCAGGACCACCAGCCCGCGCACCTCCTTATACTGCGGCGAGACGCCCAGCAGCATGGCATCCTCGGTGATGCCGCCGCCGATGCTGATCGGGTCGTGGTCCTCCAGCATGGGCGAGTAGGCGACGATGCCCGGCACCGTGTCGACCACCGCCTGCATGTCTTCGCGGGTCATGTAGTCCGGCGTGGTGGTGTTGTCGGGGCCGATGATGCTGCCGCCGCTGTACTGCATCTCGATCTTGTTCGGCCCCAGGCTGGAGATGGTGTCCAGCGCGTATTGTTTGCCCGTCATCCCCACCGTCACCACCAGGATGATCGACGCCGATCCGATCACCATGCCCAGCATGGTCAGCAGAAACCGCGCCTTGCTGGCGCGGAAGCTGTCCACGGCCAGCGAGATCACCTCGCGGTACATCATGGTGCTGCGCGCGCTGGCCAGCGTGCTGTCGAATGAATTCACTTCGAGCTCCGGCTTGGGAACGATTGTGGTCGCCATGGTTTATCCATCGATCCGGGCGCGCCGGAATCCGATCCTCGCCAGGCCGATCGTCCAGCGAGAGTCCGTCCGGGATTCGTGCCCGATCCAGCAATTAGACACTCTTCAGTATCGCAGCGGTGCGGCAATTCCTGCTAACCCTGATTATCCCCTCGCGAGGAGAGAAATGCGCGGCGGAAGCCGGCGATCGAGCGCTCGATTGTCTCCAGCGGGACGGTCAGCGAGAGGCGAATGTATCCGGAGCGGCCAAATCCCGTGCCGGGGACAGCGAGCACGCCCTGCTCCGCAAGCCGCCGTGTAAACGCGATGTCGTCGGGGATGGGGGTCTTGAGGAAGACGTAAAACGCGCCTTCGGGCCGGCGCACCTCGTATCCGATTGCCTCTAACGCATCGCAGAGGAGATTCCGCCGCTGCTGGTAGATCGCCGGGCCGATCGTCTCGTCCAGCGACTCCAAGATCACTCGCTGCCAGATTGCGGGCGCGTTGACAAAGCCCAGAGTGCGATTGCTGAAGGCGCAGGCGCGGCGCAGCTCCGCGCGGTCCTGCATCCGCGGCGAGAGCGCCAGGTAGCCGATGCGCTCGCCCGCCAGCCCCAGCGACTTGGACCACGAATTGCAGATCGCTGTATTGGCGATAGAGGACGCGACCTCCGGCTGTCGTTGGCCGTCGTAGACGAAGGACTTGTACGGCTCGTCGCTGATGACGGCGATGGGCTGACCAGCGCGCTTCAGCATCTCGTCCAGATCGCGCAGGACGCTCTCCGGGTAGACGCGGCCGGTGGGATTGTTGGGTGTGTTGAGGATCAGTGCGCAGGTGCGTGGAGTGATGGCCGCGGCGATCCGCTCAACGTCGGGGAGAAACGAAGCGTCAGTCTCAACCAGGACCATGCGCCCGCCGTGGTTGGCGATGTAGAACTGGTACTCGGCAAAGTAGGGCGCAAGGACGAGCACCTCATCGCCGGGATCGAGGAGCGACTTCAGAATCACATTGCATGCGCCCGCTGCGCCGACCGTCATGAAGACGTCTTCGGCGGTGAAGTCCAGGCCGGTCTCGCGCCGCAGCTTGCCGGCGACGGCCTTGCGGACCTCGGCGTAGCCCGGATTCGGCATATAGCCATGCGAGCCGGGAGGGTTGCCGGCCACCACCCGCCGCAGCGCATCCAGCACCGCGGGCGGAGGTTCAATATCCGGATTGCCCAGCGAAAAATCGAAGACGGCATCGGCCCCGCGCTCGCGCTTCAGCCGCACGCCCTCCTCGAACATGCGCCGAATCCAGGAGGCGTTCTCGAGCTGCCGGGCGATGGTCTTGGCTACGGGCATAATGCGCGCCTTTTATTTCTTCAGGAGTTCTTCGCTGGGCAGCAGGCTGATGCCCGCCGCCTGCAGACGCGCAATCGCCGCGTCCGGATCGGCGAAGCGGAAGATCAGGATCGCCTCGTCGCCGCGAACATCGGAGAAAGCATACATGTATTCGATATTGATGCCGGTGCCGTCCAGCGCACCCAGCACGTCAGCCAGGCCTCCCGGACGGTCGATCACAAGGATGGCGAGGACCTCCGTCACCTTCACTACGAAGCCATGGGCCTCCAGCGTCCGCGCGGCCTTCTCCCAGTCGGAGACGATCATGCGCAGAATGCCGTACTGCTGCGTGTCTGCCAGGTACAGGGCGCGGATATCGATGCCTTCCTGCGCCAGCAGGCGGGCCGGCGCGGCGATGTGTCCCGGCTTGTTTTCGACAAACAGCGAGATCTGATGGATCTTCACGATGTCCTCCTGTCGATGACTCGTCTTGCCTTGCCCTGGCTTCGCTCGATGGTATTCGCCTCCACCAGCGCCACCCGCACCCGGATACCAAGCACGTGGTCGAGCGCGCCCTGCAGCCGGTCGTGCAAGCCCTGCAGCGCGCCGATCTTGTCTGTGAACATTTGCGGCGTCACCTCGACCTGCACCTCCATCTCGTCCAGTCCCTGCTGGCGGGTGAGCACGATCTGGTAGTGCGGCAGGGTGCCTTCGATCTGCAACAGCGCGGCCTCCACCTGCGATGGAAATACATTGACGCCGCGAATGATGAGCATGTCGTCGCTGCGGTGGCCGATGCGGCCGATGCGCCGCAGGGTGCGCCCGCACTCGCACTGGCCCGGCAGGATGCTGGTGATGTCGCGCGTGCGATAACGAATCATGGGCATCGCCTGCTTGCTCAGGGTGGTGAGCACCAGCTCGCCCTCGCTGCCGTCGGGCAATGGCTCGCCGGTGGCGGGATCGACGATCTCCGGATAGAAGTGGTCTTCGAAGATGTGCAGGCCTTGATGACGGCGGCACTCGCAGCCCACGCCCGGCCCAATGATCTCGGAGAGGCCGTAGATGTCGAAGGCCTCGATGCTGCTCATGGATTCAATGTGCCTGCGCATGGAGTCGGTCCACGGCTCGGCGCCGAAGACCCCGGCGCGCAGCGGCAGCGACTTCAACTCCACACCAAGTTCGGCGGCGCGGTCGATGAGATGCAGAAAATAAGTGGGCGTGCAGCAGATGGCGGTGACGCCGAAGTCCTTCATCAGCATGATCTGCCGGTCGGCGTTGCCGCCGGAGGTTGGCACCACCGTCGCGCCCAGCGCTTCAGCGCCGTAGTGCGCGCCCAGTCCGCCGGTGAAGAGGCCGTAGCCGTAGGCGACCTGCACGATGTCTCCATGATGCAGCCCGCAGCCGGCCAGGCAACGCACCATCACCGAGGTCCACACATCCACATCCTCCTTGGTGTAGGCCACCACGATGGGCTTTCCCGTGGTGCCGCTGGAGACGTGCAGGCGGACGACATCCTTCATGGGGCTGGCAAAGAGTCCGAACGGATAGGTGTCGCGCAGGTCGCTCTTCACGGTGAAGGGAAGTTTGCCGATGTCTTCGAGCGAGCGAACCGACTGCGACGTGAGGGCGCGCTCGTCCATGCGCGAACGGAAGAGCTCGACCTGATGCCACGCGCGCGCAACCACGGCCTGCAGGCGATTCAACTGCAACTCACGCAACTGTGCGACCGGAGTGTAATCCGGCGCGTTGGCGGGATGACAGTCGGCGACGCTCGATTCCAGAACTGAACTCATCATTTCTGCTCGATGGCCCGGCCCATGGAAAACGCCCGCAGATTCGCCTCGTGCAGCTTCTCCGTCAGATTGCGCTCGATCGCGGCGGTCCATGCCTCGACGGAAAATTGCAAGTGGCGGCTCAACATCCCCAGCAGCGCCACGTTGATGCTCCTCTTGTTGGGCAGGCTGGACTCGTCGATCATGGAAGCGTCAATCAGGACGCCGCCCGGGCGCAGCACCCATGAATTCACCGGCACCTGGTCGGCCGCGATGACAACCAGGAAATCCGCCTCGCCCTCCGGCACCATGGGGCTGAAGACGCGCTCGCCGAAGCGCACGTCGCTGGAGACCGAGCCGCCGCGCTGGCTCATCCCATGCAGCTCGCTCTTCTTCACGTCCAGCCCGGCGCCGAAGGCAACGTCGGCCAGAATGTCGGAGGCCTTAAGCACGCCCTGGCCGCCCAGTCCCGCGACCACCACGTTGGTTGGCCGGCTGCTCGCCGCGTTATTCGCTTGGCTGCTCATTGCACCTCTCGTACTCGCGGATCCAGCGGTTTGCCAGCAGGCAGTTCCTGCGGGAGATCACCACCGAGAGCTCCGGCCGGGCCAGGCAGTCCTGGATCGTCTTCTGAAACTTCTCAGGCTCCGCCGTGGGATCGATCACGTAGACATTGCGTATACCCAGCGTGCGCGCCAGCTCCTCGAAGACCACCTTGCCCGTCTTCGTGTGGGCCAGTGTGCGCCCGGTCCCCGGATGCTCCTGCAGGCCCGTCATGGCGGTGGTCCCGTTGTCCAGGATCACCACCACGTGGCCGCTCTCCGGCGGGTTGTAGACCATCTCGACCAGGCCCGTAATTCCGCTATGCACGAAGGTGCTGTCGCCGATGACGCTCACCACGCGCTTCGCCTGCTCGGGCGGCAGCGAGTAGCGCAGCCCCAGTCCCATCCCGATGGACGCGCCCATGCATATCATCGAGTCCATCGCATCGAAGGGCGGCAGGGCCCCCAGTGCGTAGCAGCCGATGTCGCCCTGCACGATGCAGTCCAGGTTCTTCAGCGCCGTATAGACGTTGCGATGCGGACAGCCGGGGCAGAAGGCGGGCGGCTTACCGGCCACGCGCTTCGGCTCCGGCGAGCTGTCGCCTTTCAGAATGCGTCGCACGCGGGCGCTGTTCAGTTCGCCGAAGCGGAAGTTCTCCGGCTTGCCTTCCACCGCGATGCACGCGGCGCGCGCTCCCTCCACCAGGTAGGGCTCTCCCTCTTCGATCACGAGGCATCGCTCCACGCTGGAGGCAAACGCTCTCATGCGCTCCACAGGCAGCGGATAAGTCATTCCAATCTTTAGCACGCTGGCCTCGGGCGCAACCTCGCGCACATGAAGGAAGCTCACGCCGGAGGTGATAATTCCCAGCTTGGTCGATCCGGCAATCAGTTGGTTCGGCCCCGCCTCGTCGTTCCACGCGGCCATCTCAGCCAGCTTCTTGCGCAGCCGCGGATGCGCCGGGCGCGCGTAGGTGGGAATCATGGCGCGCGAGGGAAGGTCGTGCTCGAAGTGCGCCTCGCCCGGCGGTGGAACCGTGACCGTGCCGCGCCGCACAAGGCCCTTGGAATGGCAGACGCGCGTGGTCAGGCGCAACAGCACCGGCGCCTTCCATCGCTCGGAGATCTCGATGGCGCGCACTGTGAACTCATACGCTTCCTGCGAGTCCGAGGGCTCCAGCATCGCCACGCCCGCGGCCAGCGCATAGCGCCGGTTGTCCTGTTCGTTCTGGCTGGAGGCCATCCCCGGATCGTCCGCCGATACCACCACCAGCGCCCCGTCCAGCCGGGCCGCCGCCACCGTGAACAACGGGTCCGCGGCCACATTCAGCCCCACATGCTTCATGGTCACAATGGCGCGCGCGCCGGCAAACGCCACGCCGATGGCAACCTCCAGCGCAACTTTTTCGTTGGGCGACCACTGCGCCCGTCCGCCCAGGGCCGCGAAAGCCTCCAGTATCTCGGTCGAGGGAGTGCCCGGATAACCGGTGCCAAGCCGCACCCCGCAGTCGTAGGCGGCCATGGCAACCGCCTCGTCACCGCTCAGCAGTGACAACGCGTTCTGTTGCCGAAGAGAATCCAAGCTGGAGCCCTGTGAAATTCGAGTGTCGAGTCGAATTAAGTGTACACGACCGTGCAATCCCATCCGCTTAGACTCACAATGATCGTGGCGGACGCATCGGGCTGAGTGGTAAGCTGACGCGGATCAAAACGCGTTGATTTTGGCGTTTCCAGAGCGTTTCGGGCAGGAGAAGATCGTATGTTACTGAAGAAGGAAGGCTCCGCGTCTTTGATCACCCGCCGCCGGATGCTCTCGCAGACCGCTAAGGGCGCGGCCCTGGCCTCGCTGGTCCCGATCAATCCCACGCAGACGCTGCTTGCGGAGACTACGCAGTTGCAGGGAGCGAAGACGGTTGCGCAAAGTACCAACCCCGGCCACCAAACAGCGAAGCTCATCGAATTGGAGACGGAGAGGCTGAAGCTCGCTGTGGATGCGGCGAACTGCCGCTGGTCGGCGCAACTCAAGGGAACCGAGATGCAGATCAACGACGTTCACTTCCTTCCCGGCGACGACCCCTCGGGCTGGACCGTGACCAGCTCGGTGAGCCGCAACGACAGCAGCAACCTGGGATCGTTCGAGAGCGTGACGCTACGTGGCACAAAGCACGGGCAGTTGGACTTTGAGTATCGAATCTCGGCAAGCAAGACCGGCAACGACCTGCTTGTCAGCCTGGGCCGCGCGAACCATACCGGCAAGCCGGTCGACCTGCAGGAGATGGATTATTTCGTCTCCTCCGACGCGCGTCTCGGTGGGACCACGGACAAGTGGGTCAGTCTGGGTACGCACTCGCGCAATCGCGACTACTACGAGCTGTTGCCGGTGGAGAGTCTGATTACGCCCAAGATGTATGCGGTGAACCATGTGGTCACCGATCCAGCCACCGGCAACACGCTGCTGATGGGGCATGTGACAACGCTGAAGGGCGCGTCGCGCTTCGAGGTCTCGGAGGGCTGGCAGGGCAGGACGGTGGACCGGATGCAGCTCCGCGGGAGCTGTAGCTACAAGATCACGATGCCTGTGGGAGCAAGCTTCGCCGGCGAGAAGCTGCTGCTCCTCTTCAGCAACGACGGCCTGCGCGCTATGGAGCACCAGGCGGACCTGATCGCAATCGCGCATGACATCCGGCTGAAGCAGCGGCGGCCCATCAACCTCGACGACCGCGAACTGGTGGCCAACAACTACAGCCGCTTTCACGGATGGATGTCGGGCGGAAGCAACACGCACGCGCAGAAGTTCTTTCAGGACCACGGCCTCACCGACTTCTACTGGGGCATGGGAGGACCCGGCGCGCAGGGGACCTTCGGCTTCTATGGTTCAGGCGGAGGGACGCAGGGCCGGCCCGCGCGCATCAACTACCCCGCCGAGTGCTATCTCCCGGTGCACACGCCCAAGTACGATGGCGAACGCGTCATCGACTTCTCCAATCCGCTCACCATCAAGCTGGAGCGTGAGCGCGCCTTTGCCTGGGCCTCCGACCACCCCGACCAGACTGGCCGCGCCGAGATGGACTTCGCCGACTGGTGGGACAAGTGGCCAGGCCAGCACGATCCATACATAAGCGCGATGGAGACCTATCACGCAGGCGGCATGCCCTGGCGCGAGGCCATCGACCAGAAGGCCGCGCGCAGGGTCGTCCGCTCCAACATGCAGCCGGTCGACCACTCCTACGGCATCGTCGACATCTGCCGCATCTCCGAGGACGCCGACCACGGCTACGAGACCGGAGTTTCGCCGCTGACGCAGACCGAGTTCACCGGCCTCTTCACTGAATCGGTGCTCGGCTCAACCAACCGCGCCTTCTACAACGGCCGCGTCTTCTGGAACGATGGCGACGGCTTTCACATCTACAAGTTCAGCCTGTCGGACGGTCAGTTCTACAGCTACGGCCAGGCCAAAGTCACTGCCGTATTTCACGCTATCGCCGGAAGCACGCTCTTCATCTCCGAGGCATTCGACGTGCCCTACCCCGACGACCGAGTCGAACTGATGAAGCGCATCAGCCCACCGACGATGGATGTGGCTTACCCAGTCGATCTGTTCACGCGCAAGCCGGCGCACGTGTGGAACATGCCGGTGGAGCGCGCCTTCGGCAAGTGGAACGTCGTCGCGGTCTTCAACTTCACCGGCAGGCCGGGCCGCGATGCGTTCACGACAAAACTGGATGCGGCGAAGGACCTCCGCCTCGATCCCGGCAAGGAGTACATCGTCTACGAGTTCTGGACCAGAAAGCTGATCGGGAGCTTCAAGGGAAGCTTCGCGACGCGCCCCTTGCAGCCCTACGACTGCGACGTCTACAGCATCGTCGAGGTGCAACCCCATCCGGTGCTCGTCTCCACCAGCCGCCACATCCGCCAGATGGCCTTCGACGTGAAGGAACTGAGCTATGACGAACAGCGCAGAATGCTGCGTGGCCTCTCGCGGGCCGTGGCCGGAGACCCTTACCAGTTGCGCATCGTTCTGCCGGAGGGATTCAGCGCGAAGTCCGTGGAACTGCCCGACGGCATTCCGCCCGCCACGATGCAGACCGACGGCGGTCTGCTCACGGTGGATTTCACTGCTCCAACCGGCAACGACGTGGAATGGAAGGTTTTTTTCTAGTAGCTTCGACCTTTATACATTGGCGGCTGCTAAACTTTGCGCTGCCAAATAATGACCCTATCGTCAACAATTGAAAAACCAGCGCGCAGGATGCGGAAGAAATGAGGATCAAAATGAAACTAGTGAAAAACTTAATAATTGCGGCAGCTTTTTTGGCAACGGCTGCAGGCATCGCAGTTCAGGCGCAGGAGAAGGCGCAGACGAAAGCCAATCCAGTCCCAAGCATCGTGCAGAAAGATGGCCGGTACGCCCTCATGGTGGATGGCGCGCCCTATCTGATGCTGGGCATGCAGACCAACAACTCCAGCGATTGGCCGGCCACGCTGCCGCAGGTGTGGCCCGCGGCCGAAGCCCTGCACGTCAACACGGTCGAGACGCCGATCTACTGGGAGCAGTTCGAGCCCAGGCCGGGGCAGTTCGACTACACGCAGATCGACACGGTCCTGGCCCAGGCGCGCGCGCATCACCTGCATCTGGTGATTCTCTGGTTTGGCACATGGAAGAACGGCAGCCAGCACTACATGCCCGAGTGGATGAAGCTCGAGCCCGAGAAGTACTCCCACGTCATCAACAAGCGCGGCGAGCCGGTTGACTCGCCCTCGCCCTTTGCCCAGGCATCGCTCGATGCCGACATCCACGCATTCACCGCGTTCATGAAGCACCTGAAGGCCGCCGATCCTCAGCGCACGGTGCTGATGGTGCAGGTGGAGAACGAGACCGGCACATGGGGGACCCTCCGCGACTACTCGCCGCAGGCGGAGAAGCTCTTTGCCGCGCCGGTGCCCGCCGACGTTCTGAAGGCGATGAACGTATCACCCGGATCGCGAACCGCGAACTGGCAGGATGTCTTCGGCACGGAGGCCGAGGTGAACTTCCATGCCTGGGCCATTGCTCGCTACGTTGGGCAGGTCGCCGCCGCAGGCAAGGCCGTCTACCCGCTGCCGCTGTATGTCAACGCCGCGCTGCGCGATCCCATCAAGCCCGGCGCGCCCGGCAGCTACGAGTCGGGAGGCCCCACCGACAATGTACTCAACATCTGGAAGGCGGAGGCGCCCGCCATCGATGTTCTCGCTCCCGACATCTACAGCAACGACACTGCTACGTATCTGAAGGTGCTGGACCTCTATCATCGGCCGGACAACGCCCTCTTCGTCCCGGAGACCAGCGGCTCCGTTGCCAACGCGCGCTTCTTCTTCTCCGCCCTCGGGCGGCAGGCCATCGGCTACTCGCCCTTCGGGCTGGACTACACGCGGACTCCCGCGCCGCAAGCAGGCGCAACGTCCGCGCAGGACAGCTTCCTGCAACCGACGGCGCAGAACTACATCCTGATCGGGCCGATGATGCGCGACATCGCCCGCCTCAACTTCGAGGGTAAGCTGCAGGCCGTGGCGGAGGAGCCGGGCACGCCCACCCAGACGCTCCACTTCGGCGACTGGGACGCGTTCGTTACCTACGGCTCCGGCCGTGGCGCCGCCCCCCGGCAAGGCTCCGAGCCGACGGGACGCGCCCTGGTCGCGCAACTCAAGGACAACCAGTTTCTGGTCACCGGGATGAATGCTCATATAGACTTCCGCCCGGCTGGGACCGAGCAGCAGCGCAAGTCGCAGCAGATCGTGAATGGAAGCGGACAGACCCCCTCAGCCCAGATCGACGGCAAGTGGCTGCACCGCCAATTCCTGAAAGTCGAAGAGGGGACCTATGAAAATAGCGTCTTCAAGTTCCGGCGAATCCTGAACGGCGACCAGACAGACTACGGCCTCAACTTCTCGTCCGCGCCCCTTGTCCTGCGCGTTTCGGTCGCAACCTATTAAGGTCGAGCAGAAGTTGTCGAGCAAAATATTTGAAGTCAGGCAACACAGGAGAACTGCATTATGAGCCGTGAACTGACGCGTAGAGACTTCCTGGGCGACGCAGCACTGGTTGGAGTTGCATCCGCAATCGGACTTGAAAAGGCTCTCGCCAGCCAGGCGAACGCGGCAGCCACTCCGCCTCGCGTGCGCCGCACCAGCTTCGACGATGGATGGAGCTTTGTCAAGGGTGATATACCCGCTGCGCAGTTGCCGCAGTTCACCGGCGGCGTCTGGTCTCCCGTGATTCTGCCCCACGACTGGAGCATCGCCGGCCCCTTCAGCGAGACGGAGCCGTGCGGCAGCGAGGGTGCCTACCTGCCCACCGGCATTGGCTGGTACCGCAAGTCCTTCCAGCTTCCCCGCAGCGATGCGGGGCGGCGCATCCTGCTGCAATTCGACGGCGTATACCAGTGCAGCGATGTGTGGATCAACGGACAACATCTGGGCACGCGGCCCTACGGATTCACGACGTTCTACTACGACCTCACTCCGCACCTTCACTTCGGCAGCGAGCCGAACCTCGTCGCCGTGCGCGTGGACAACTCGCACCAGCCGAATCTGCGCTGGTACTCCGGCTCTGGAATCAACCGTCATACATGGCTCATCAACACCGGGCCCGTCTACATCGAGCAGTGGGGAACCGGCGTCACCACTCCGCAGATCACCGCGCAAAGTGCCACGGTCGAAGTCTCCACGCGCGTCCGCAATACGCTGACGCGCCCCGCGTCCTGCACACTGAGGGCCGAGGTTGTCGACCAAAGCGGTGCAGTTGTGCAGTCGATAGATACCGACGCGGAGGTTCCCGCCGGTGGCGACCAACTCTTTGTGCAGCGCGTCGCCGTGCCGCAGCCCAAACTCTGGTCGCACACTTCGCCGACTCTCTACTCCGTTCGCCAGACGCTGCGCCACGACAATGCAGATGCAGACGCCACCAGCACTCCCTTCGGCATCCGCTCCATCCAGTTCGATGCGGACAAGGGTTTCCTCCTGAATGGCGAACGCGTCAAGCTGAACGGGGTCTGCCTGCACGACGATGGCGGCGCGGTGGGCACCGCGGTGCCGCAGCGTATCTGGGAGCGGCGCTTCGCGCTGCTGAAAGAGATGGGCTGCAACGCCATCCGCGCCAGCCACAATCCCCACACACCCGAGTTCTTCGATCTGTGCGACAGCATGGGATTCCTGGTGATGGCCGAAGCATTCGACGAATGGCGCGAGCCCAAATCGCAGACGCCGGAGTTCGGCTACCACCGCTACTTCGACGAGTGGGCTGCCCGCGATCTGGCCGACATGATCGCGCGCGACCGCAACCACCCCTCCATCGTCATCTGGAGCGCGGGCAACGAAGTCCCCGACCAGGATGTGCCCCGCGGCGTGGAGACGCTGCGCGCTTTAAATAAAATTCTGCACGACAACGATCCAACGCGGCTGGTCACTGTGGCCTGCGACCAGATCGTCGCCGAGCCGCACGGCGCGCTGCCCGAGTTCCTCGCCGCACTCGACGTGGTGGGCTACAACTACGTTGGCCGCTGGCGCGACCGCCGCGAGAAGTTCTACAGCATCGATCGCCACGACTTTCCCCAGCGCCGCTTCATCGGCACAGAGAACGGCGCCATGCCCAGCTTCATTCCGGGCAGAATCGACTCTCCCAGCGAGCTCCGTTCCCCCTCCAACCAGCGCATTGAGGTCGAGCAGTTGCAGCGCTTCACCCAGGTCTACGACTACGTCTGCGGCGACTTCATGTGGACCGGCGTCGACTACCTCGGCGAGGCGCGCTGGCCTGCCAAGTCCTCGCGCTCCGGCGTCATCGATACCTGCGGCTTCGCCAAGGACGGCTTCTACTTCTACCAGAGTCTCTGGACCAAAATCCCCGTGCTGCACCTCTCGCCGCACTGGAACTGGGCCGGAAGCGAGGGCCAGATCGTTCCCGTCATCTGCTTCACCAACTGCGACACGGTCGAGCTCTTCCTGAACGGCAAGAGCCTTGGCGTACAGGGCTATATGTTCCCGGAGATGGGCATGGAGGGAAAGTACTCCAACTTCCCCGCGCGAACTAGAGTCATTCAGACCACGGGCGACCTTCACCTCACTTGGTATGTGCCCTACCAGCCCGGCACGCTGCGTGCCGTCGGCACAAAGGACGGCCAGGTCATTATGACCGTTGACCAAATCACAACAGGCGCGCCTGCCGCGATTCGCCTAACAGCGGACCGAACACACATCGACACCCGATGGGACGATCTCTCCCACGTCACGGTAGAGATCGTGGACAGCCAAAGGCGCGTCGTGCCCACCGCCGACAACGAAGTGGTCTTCGAGTTGACCGGTCCCGGGCGAATCCTCGGCCTGGACAACGGCCAGGCCGACAGCCATGAGAGCTACCGGAGCGACCGGCGCAAGGCCTTCGCGGGGCGTGCACTGGCGCTGGTGCAGTCCATCGGTCGGCCGGGCGAGATGCGGCTCACCGCCTCATCGCCGTCCCTGGCCGGCGCCTCCGTCACCATCACGGCAACGCCGCTCTAAGGCCCAGCCTGCTTCAACATCTGGATCGCGTCTCTGTATCGCAGTCCGGGTGCAACCTGAGCGAACCCGTTCGCCTCTTCCGTGATCTGATAGCTCAACGGCTTCACCATCAGCGCCTTGCCGGTCACATGCAAGGTCAGGCGCGTCAGCTCCCAGTCGTGCCCGCCAACGTCAGTCTGTTCCAGCAGGACGGTTCCCCCCTTGTTCAGTTTGCCGATAATCCCGAATCCGAACTCGACGTCCGCGATGAAGTGGCCATCCAGCCGGGTCAGCCGTTCCTGCGCCGGATCGATCCACACCTCGCCCGCAATGCCGCGCAGCAGGTCCGCCTCCATGTTGGGCGGAGTGAACTGCGGATTGGGAGTGAAGCTCAGCCGATAGCATTGGCCTGCACCGCAGGCAGCCATCCCTTCAAACCGGTACAGAAACGCATCCGGCAGCAGGGCCAGCAGGCGGTCGATGCGCTCTGCATCCTTCTGCTCGCTTTTGTGGCGATGCTCCTGTAGTTCGGGGTGGTTGGCCAGGGTGTCCAGGCGGGCCTGCTCGGCGCGGTCGGCCTCGGCGCTCAGCGGCTTGCCGTTGATGGCGACCAGGCGCGCAACGTCGCCGTCCACGGTCTCAAGGATCTCCTTGGTCGTGTCGTGGCGCTCATCGGTCCGGTGGATGAGATAGCGAACCGGATGATGGCTCTTTTCCGCGTCGAGCCTGTGTTGCACGGCGCGACGCACTAGGGCCGTCGCATCCATCGACTCGGGCGGCTGACTCTGTGCAGGCCAGACCGTCGCCAACGCCAGGGCCAGCAGAGCGGAAAGAAAGAAGCGCGACCTGCATGGGAACGACGGGAGAACAGCGCGGGGTGCGGGCATCTTCGACTGAATCGCGGACGGGAGAAAATCCATTGCATACAGAATACCGAACCCAGCGCAATCGCAGGCGCATTGGCCCGCGAAGATGCAACGGAATGCGGCGGGCATGAAGCGGCGGTGAGTCTTGCGGGAAACTGCTATCGTTTAACGAGCAACGAATGGTTCGGCAACGTCACTCGCTGAAGCTGTCGTTTGCTTGCCCGTCCCGCTGCGCCGGTTGGTGCGAGTTCTGTTCGGAGGGATCCGAACCAATTTCCCGGCCGAAGGAGTTTTGATGTGGATCGTCCGTCTCGCGCTTAGGAGACCCTACACATTCGTCGTGCTGTCGCTGCTGCTCTTCTTCCTCGGCCCGGTGGTGATCGAGCGCACGCCGGTCGACATCTTCCCCAACATCGACATCCCGGTTGTCTCCGTCATCTGGTCCTATGCCGGCCTCTCGCCTCAGCAACTCAGCGACCGGATTACGGTGCAGTTCGAACGCAGCCTGACCACCACGGTCAACGACATCGAACATACCGAGTCGCAGACGCTGAATGGGATCGCCGTCATCAAGGTCTACTTCCACCCCAATGTCAACATCTCGCAGGCCGTGGCGCAGGTAACGGCCATCGCGCAGACCGCGCTGCGCGCGTATCCCCCAGGCACGACGCCGCCTCTCATCATTCAATACAACGCATCCAGCGTTCCGGTGCTGCAACTGGGGCTCTCCGGCAATGGCCTGACCGAGCAGCAGTTGAACGACTTTGGAACGAACTTCATTCGCACCCGGCTGGCCACCGTGCAGGGCGCATCGGTGCCGACAACTTATGGCGGCAAGCTGCGCCAAATCCAGGTGGACATCGACACCCAGAAGCTGCAGGCCTATGGGCTCTCCGCCGCCGACGTAGTGAACGCCGTGGGCGCGCAGAACATCATCCTTCCCGCCGGCGATGTGAAGATGGGCCACGTCGACTACCAGGTCGAGACCAACAGCTCGCCGGAGTCGATTGCGGCGTTGAACGACCTGCCGATCAAGACCGTCAACGGCGCCACTGTCTACGTTCACGACATCGGCAATGTGCGTGACGGCTTTCCTCCGCAGACCAACATCGTCCGCGTCGACGGGCAGCGCGCCTCGCTGATGGCCATCCTGAAGACGGGCAACGCCTCGACACTGGACATCATCTCGAACGTGCGCAAGCAACTGCCGCTGATTGCCGCGCAACTGCCCCCTGCGCTCCAGATCCGGCCCATCGCCGACCAGTCGGTCTTCGTCAAATCGGCCATCAGCGGTGTTGTGCGCGAGGCCATCATCGCGGGCTGTCTGACCGCAATCATGATCCTGATCTTTCTCGGAAGCTGGCGTTCGACCCTCATCATCGCGGTGTCGATTCCGCTGTCCATCGTCAGCTCGCTGCTGATGCTCGCGGCCCTGGGCGAGACCATCAACATCATGACCCTGGGCGGCCTGGCGCTGGCTGTCGGCATCCTGGTGGACGATGCCACCGTCACCATCGAAAACATCAATCGCTTTCTGGAACTGGGCGAGCATGTCGAGCCGGCCATCCTGGACGGCGCCGCGCAGATTGCCGTGCCGGCCTTCGTCTCCACTCTCGCCATCTGCATCGTCTTTGTGCCCATGTTCTTCCTCGGCGGAGTCGCCCGCTATCTCTTCGTTCCATTGGCCGAGGCGGTCGTCTTCGCCATGCTCGCGTCCTACTTCTTCTCGCGGACCATCGTGCCCACCATGGCCAAGTATCTGCTCAAGAGACACGAGCACGACCGCGTGCAGCAGGCGCGCGCCAGCCGCAATCCTTTTGTCCGCTTCCAGATCGCCTTCGAGCACGCCTTCGAGAATCTGCGCGACTGGTACCACGGGGTCCTGCGGTTCTTTCTGGAGAATCGTCCTGCGTTTCTGCTCTCGATCGTCGCGTTATGGATCGTCTCGGTGGCGCTGCTCTACCCGTGGCTGGGCCAGGACTTCTTCCCGTCGGTGGACGGCGGCCAGTTCAAGCTGCATGTCCGCGCGCACACCGGGACTCGCATTGAAGATACGGCGCGGCTGTGCGATCAGATCGAGGACGTGATTCGGCGCGAGATTCCTTCGACCGAGTTGGGCACCATCATCGATAACATTGGACTGCCCTACTCGGGCTTGAATCTCTCCTACTCCAACTCGGCCCCCGTCGGCACCGGCGACGCCGACATCCTGGTCTCGCTGGCGGAAAAACACCGGCCCACCGCGGAGTACACGCGCGCCTTGCGTAGCAAGCTGACCGGGCAGTTTCCCGGAACCGAGTTCTATTACCTGCCGACCGACATGGTGAGCCAGATTCTGAACTTCGGCCTGCCCGCGCAGATCGACGTGCAGGTGACGGGCTTGCTGGTGGACCAGAACCGTCAGATCGCCGAGCAGTTGATGCAACAGATCGGCCGCGTCCCCGGCACCACCGATCTGCGCATCCAGCAGCCCTTCAACCAGCCGAAGTGGACCGTCAACGTCGACCGCACGCGCGCCCAGGAGGTTGGCTACAGCCAGCGGGATGTGGCGCAGGACTTGCTGACCAGCCTGAGCGGCAGCTTCCAAACAGCGCCGTCCTTCTATCTCAACCCGCAAAACCATGTCAGCTACAACGTCGCCGTCCAGACCCCGCAGTACGAGGTGAAGGACCTGCAGGAGCTGCAAAACTTTCCCATCGCCACCAATGGCTCCGCCCAGCAGCCGCAGATTCTCGGCAACCTGGCATCGCTCGTGCGCGGCGCCGAGCCCGGCACGCTGAGCCATTACGACGCGCAGCCCATCATCGACATCTATGGCTCGGTTGAGGGAACCGATCTGGCCAGCGTGGCAGGCAAAATCGAGAAGATCCTGAGCGACAGTAAAGCAACGCTTCCGAGCGGCACCGAGATCTATCTGCGCGGCCAGATCCAGACCATGCACAGCTCCTTCCAGGGACTGTCATACGGACTGCTCTTCTCCATCGTCCTGGTCTACGCGCTCATCGTCGTGAACTTCCAGAGCTGGCTCGACCCCTTTATCATCATCGCCGCGCTGCCCGGCGCGTTGGCGGGGATCGTGTGGCTGCTCTTTTTGACCGGGACCCACATCAGCGTCCCCGCGCTCACCGGCGCCATCATGTGCATGGGCGTGGCCACGGCGAACTCAATTCTGGTGGTCAGCTTCGCCAAGGAGCAGATGGAGCATGGCATGAGCGCGGCCCAGGCTGCGCTCTCCGCCGGCTTCACACGCTTCCGCCCCGTCATTATGACCGCCCTTGCCATGATCATCGGCATGGTTCCCATGGCGCTGGGCCTGGGCGATGGCGGTGAGCAGAACGCGCCCCTGGGCCGCGCCGTCATCGGCGGGTTGCTGCTGGCCACCTTTGGCACACTGACCTTCGTTCCGGTCTTCTTCTCGCTGATGCACCGCAACGATCCGCGCGTTGGTCCTGCACAAACCGGGGACGCGAATGGGACCCAGGGATGAGGCATCGCACATGGATGAGATCGATGGAATTGGCGCGAAGCTCGCGCACGGAGAGACAACGATGAATGCCGAAGACCCCAAGTTGTCAGCAACCAGTCACGATGAAGCCGCAACGCCGCCGGTCTCGCGCAGCTCTCTCGTGACGCTGGTCGTCGTCCTCCTCATCGTGGCCGCCGTCTCAGCCGTCGTCGGCATCGTGCACCGCATTCATGCCAATAGCGAACTTGTGCGATACACCGATGCCAATGCGGCCCCGCCGGTCTCGCTGGCGCAGCCGGTCTTCGAGAAGGACGCCCGCGAGATCGTCCTGCCGGGCAACATGCAGGCCTTCACCCTGGCGCCTATCTACGCGCGCACCACAGGCTACGTCAAGTCCTGGTCGCACGACATCGGATCGCATGTGCAGAAGGGCGATCTGCTCGCCGTCATCGAGACGCCGGAGCTCGACCAGCAGCTTGCCCAGGCCAGGGCCGATCTGGCAACCGCCCAGAGCAACGCGGCGTTGGCCAAAGTTACAGCCGACCGTTATCGCGGCCTCATCGGCCAGAACGCAGTCTCGCAGCAGGACACCGACAACGCCGTCGCGCAGCTCCAGGCCAGCACGACCGAGGTGAACTCCGCGCAGGCCAACGTGCATCGCCTCGAAGAGTTGCAGTCCTTCGAGCGCATCGAGGCGCCCTTCGACGGCGTCATCACCGCGCGCAACCTCGACATCGGCCAGCTCGTCACGCCCGCCGGCAGCACCACCACGCCCGGTGCGGGCACCGTCTCCGGCAGCAAGGAGGTCTTCGACATCTCGGCCATCGGAACGCTGCGCGTCTTCGTCAACGTCCCGCAGATCTACGCTCCCGACGCAAAGAACGGAGTCGCGGCCACGCTGACCCTGCCCCAATATCCAGGCCGCATCTTCCGCGGCAGGCTGGTGCGGTCCTCCGGCGCGGTGGACCCGGCGACGCGAACGCTGCTGGCCGAGGTAGACGTGGACAACCGCTCCGGCGAGCTGCTTCCCGGCAGCTACACCGAGGTCCATCTTAACGTCTCAACCAATGTTCCTGCGTTGATCGTTCCTGTCAGCGCGCTGATTCTCGAACCCGACGGTCTTCACGTCGCCACCGTCGACGCGACAAACCACGCGCACATCGTGCGCGTCACCGCTGGACGCGACTCCGGTTCGACCATGGAGATTCTCGGCGGCCTCGCGCCCGGCCAGCCAGTCATCGCCAACCCGCCCGACTCGCTCACCGATGGCGAGCTGGTGCGCGTGGTGTCGCCGGATGCGGGAGCCAATCCATGAAGGCGCATCGCACAATCACGCAGCTTGCCCCGCTTGCTCTCACCGGATGCATGCTTGTGCTGTGCGGTTGCAAGACCGTCGGGCCGAACTATCAAGCCCCGCCCGTCCCCGCGCCGCCGTCCTTCTCGGATTCGGGCCACAACGGCGATTGGGCCTCCGCCAAGCCCGCCGACGCCGCCGACCGAGGTGCATGGTGGACCATCTACCAGAATCCCGAGCTGAACGACCTCGAAACTCGTTGCGCCAAGGCCAATCAGAACATCGCTGCGTCCCTGCACGCCTACGAACAGGCCCACGACCTAGTGCGCCAGGTCCATGCCTCGCTCTATCCCACGGTCTCCATCGGCGGCTCGGCCACGCGCAACGCTATCTCCAGCAACGCGCCCCAGGTAGGCCCTTCAACGCAACGCGACTACTGGGACTTCCTCATCCCCCTCAACATCTCCTGGGAGCCGGACTTCTGGGGCGCCGTCCGCCGCCAGATCGAGTCCGCTTCGGCCAGCGCTCAGGCCTCCGCCGCCGACCTCGCCAACACGCGCCTCAGCCTGCAAGGTCTGCTCGCTGTCACCTACCTCCAACTGCGCGGCCTCGACCTGCAGGCCCAGTTGCTGCGCGCCACCATCGACGCCTACACCCAGACGCTCAACCTCACGCAGGTCCGCCTCAAGGGCGGCCTCAGCACCGAGAGCGATGTCGCCGAGGCCCAGACGCAACTCGAAGAGGCGCGCGCGCAGCTCGTCGATCTCGGCGTCCAGCGCGCACAGTATGAACACGCCCTCGCCGTCCTCGTCGGCGAACCCGCAACCGCGTTCCACATTTCCGAGCAGCCGCTGGCCGGCGATCCGCCCGCAATCCCTGCCGGCGTTCCGTCCGAGCTGCTGCAGCGCCGTCCAGACATCGCCGCTGCCGAACGCCGCGTCGCCGCTGCCAATGCGCTCATCGGCGTGGCCCAGGCTGCCTACTACCCCAACATCACGCTCGGCGCCCAGGGCGGCATGGAGAGCGATCTGGTCAGCCGCATCTTCAACTCCGGCAGCGCCGAGTGGAACGCCGGCCCCTCCGCCAGCCAGCTCCTCTACGACGCGGGCCGCCGCCGCGCGCAGGTGGACTACGCCATCGCCCAGCGCGACCAGGCCACCGCGCTCTATCGGGAACAGGTATTGTCCGCCTTCCGCGATGTCGAGGACCAGCTCTCCGCGCTGCGTGTGCTCCAGCAGGAGGCCGCCGTCCAGCAGCGCGCCGTCGATGCCGCACGGCACAGCACCGAGCTCTCCACGCTGCGCTACAAGCGCGGCCTCGCCACCTACCTTGAAGTCCTCACCAACCAGACCATTCAGTTGAACGACGAACGCGCCGCCGCCGCCCTGGTCGCCCGCCGCATCGTCGCCAGCGCCCAGCTCCAGATGGCCCTCGGCGGCGGCTGGAACACCACCCAACTCCCCAGCAATTAGCGCAGCCTCTTCTGACGAGCCACTCAGTTCACGTGATGCTCTGTTCTCGCCAACAGAGGCATGCTTTCTGGATTACCTAGTCACTCTGGCAGGATCGCCAAAGTTGTAATTGGTTCATCAATTCGGGTCAAATAGCGCTTAATCATGGTTTGGAAACGCCACGTGAGCAACCGCACTTGGTTGGTGTCTTCGGCGTAGGTTGATTCGGATCGCCATGTTTTCCGACTGGATAATTCATCTCCAAATGAGCAACTAATCGATCAATGTCTTTGCGGCTCACGGACCAGCAACCCTGCGCTGGAATTATTAAGGCCTGGCGCAATCTTGTTGGTAGGCTGATCGCGCTTTCGCCAAAATAGTAGAAGCGCCTGGACATGAGAATCGGGGCTGTCGCGCTGACGTCACGACCGTCGACTTTATGCCCCTTCAAGTAGCTCGTGAGGTGAGGAGAAAGACGGCGAAGCTCTGCTACGGTTGAATTCGATTCAACCTCCATAGCGTAGATCAGACGGTTGGGTTTGCCTGTCCTGTTTCCACCAATACCAACAACCCAACTTCCTGGTTTTGCCCAAGCTTCGATTGTTGTCGTCTTGCAGCCGCAGAGAGTACATTCCTCAGCCATGACATGGGGTGCAAATCCCGTGTCATGGTCAAGACGATAGGCATAGTTTTTGATAACGCGATCCCTCGTCATACTCAGTTGTTCCTTTCGAGAAGCATTATGCCCTGCTTTTGAACCCAATAAGACATATAGTCAGCGACGGAACAGAAGAGGTGCGGTTTAGGAGGCATTTACAACAGCACCGCAGACATCACACTGAAGGACTCGTTTCCTCATCACGAGGAGCCAGCCAAGCAATCCTCCCACGAAAGAGGAGATTCCCATTACAACGGAGAATGAGACCCCAAAGAAACGAGCCAAGCTTGTTGCAGCACCATCTTGGCTTTCGCGCGGCGGAACACCGGAATATAACGCATCAACATTCGGGCCAACAGAGCCGATTGTGCCATCATTCGAGCGCTGAATACATGTTTGAGCAGCATTAGTTTCCGAACCAGTTTGTTTGAATGTCGACAGCGTGCATTCACAATACTGTTCGGTCAAAGTCGATGAAGCGGGGATGCCTGCCGACAGATAATAATTCTGCCTAAAGCTCTTTGCACAGCTTTGACGGAAGTTCGCATCGAACGTGCTCTGATAAGATTGGTTCGGCCCGGCTGTTGCAGCAGTGGATTCGTTTTCACCAATATTGATAGCACCAACAAGCATAAGTGCACTGGCGATCATCCCGAAAATTGATGGAATTAGGAGAATGAAGCCAATGGCCACAGCTGGGCCACTCATGCGAAATATTTTCTTGGAACTGAGCGTTCCGCTGTCGCAGATCTTGCAGGTAAGATAAGACCTTCTAGGCGTATAGCCTGACTGCAACGGATGGACATGTTGGGTACGTTGATTTGCATCCGGTCTTTGTTGAGAATCTATCGGGGACTGGTCTGTCCATCCACCTTCGGGCATGATTGACATTTCAACGACTTCCCTTCCGGTTCACAAAGCTCGGAGCGATTTTACACCGGGCGGGTGGCTCACTCACGGAAACATTTCGGGTGCCCCACTCATGCGTGTCTCTCTCGCATGAGTGGGTTCAGACAACGGAGCGATTGCGGCGAATAGCAAATTGCTCTGGCCACCACACAGCTCCGTCGCATAAGCTGGGAGTGCACACACTGACGCAACCAGCATGGCAACAGAGGAGAGCGCATGGCAATTCGTTTGCATTTCTGGGGTGCGGACCAAACCGTCACCGGGTCGAGCCACCACATCGAATGCGCGGGCCAAAATGTCCTGCTGGACTGCGGCCTCTTCCAGGGCCGTCGTCAGCAGACCGTCGACATCAACTCGCACCTGGCGTTCACCCCGCAGCAGCTTGCCGCGGGCGGGCTGAACGCGGTCGTCCTCTCGCACGCGCACATCGACCACAGCGGCGACCTGCCACTGCTGGCGAAGCAGGGCTATCGCGGGCCCATCTACTCCACGCCCGCCACCATCGACCTCTGCGCGCCCATGCTCAAGGACAGCGCGCACATCCAGGAGTCCGACGCCGAGTTCATCAGCAAGATTCGCGGCCGGCGAAGCTCCATCGGCCTGCCTCCCGGCCCCGCGCCCATGCAGCCGCTCTACACCCAGGACGACGCCGCGCAGGTCTGCCAGCAATTTCTCCCGGTCAAGCTGCACGAGCCGCAACTGCTGGCCGGTTCCACCAAGGACGCCGGATTCACCATGACCACGTCCAACGCGGGCCACATGCTCGGCTCAACCAACGTGCTCATCGATGCGGTGGAGAAAGGCCAGAAGACGCGCCTGCTCTTCTCCGGCGACGTGGGCCGCAAGAACCTTCCCATCATCCGCGATCCCGATCCCGCGCCCGCCGCCGACTACCTCATCATGGAGAGCACCTACGGCGACCGCCTGCACCCTCCGGCCGGCGACGTGAAGCAGAAGCTCGCCGCCATCGTGAAGCGCGTCTGCGCGCGCGGCGGACACATCATCGTTCCCGCCTTCGCCGTCGAACGCACGCAGCAACTGGTGCTTCTGCTGCACGAACTCATCGACTCGAAGCAGATCGCCGAGCTTCCCATCTACGTCGACAGCCCGCTCGCCGTCGCCGTCACCGGCGTCTTCCGCAAGCACACCGAGGAGTGGGACCAGGACCCCGGTGCATTCACCGCCAAGGGCGAGGACCCCTTCGACTGGAACCGCCTGCGCTACACCCAGACGGTGCAGGAGAGCAAGGCGCTCAACGATCTGCGCGTCCCCTTTATCGTCATGTCGGCCTCGGGAATGTGCGAGGCCGGTCGCATCCTGCACCACCTGAAGAACGGCATCGAGGACCCGCGCAACTTCATCCTCATCACCGGCTATCAAGCGGAGAACACGCTGGGCCGCAAGCTCCTCGACAAGCTGCCCGAGGTCAACATCCTCGGCGAGCCCATGCGCGTGCGCGCCGAGGTCGACTCCATCGATTCGCTCAGCGGCCACGCCGACCAACAGGAGCTGCTGGATTGGATGGCCCCCGTCGCCCCCACGCTCAAGAAGGTCTTCCTCGTCCACGGCGAACTACCCGCCATGACGGCGCTCAAGGCCAAGATCGAAGAGCGCTACAAGCTGGAGGTCGTCTGTCCCAGGCGCGGCGACCGGCTCGAGGTGAGCTAGCGCTCTTTTTGAAGACTAGCGTTCCCTTGATCGCTTCGCGATCGGGAAAGTGCGAGAAAGATGGTCTGCAAGATGACCCGCTACGCACAGCGTGCCTCCTATAGTAGAGTTGTGGCCGGAACCAATTCGCCGCTGGGGAACTCCGTTGAATCAGCTTCAAGATAAAGCAGCACTGCTATCGACGCGCCGCAAAGTTCTCAAGACAGGCGCAGCCTTCGCCGGAGCGGCAGCGCTCTCGCCGCTCTCTGCATTCGCGTCGCAGACTCCGGCCCGCCCGCAATCGGCCCCACGCACAAACAATCCGCAGATCAAGATCTTCGATGTGCTGAAGTACGGCGCGGCGGGCAACGGCAAGACCCTCGACAGCGCAGCCTTCCAGCGCGCCATCGACGAGGCCGCGGCCTACGCGGGCAAGGCGCAGGTTCTCGTCCGCGGCGGCCGCAAGTACCTCGTCGGCACCATCGAGCTTAAAGGCTCCATCGACTTCCATCTAGCCGACGACGCCGAACTCCTCATCAGTACGCAACGCGAAGACTATCGCGGAGGCCTGCCCGGCTCGCAAAACGGCGACACCATGTCCGCAGCCCTCGGCGCGGTCATCACAGCCACCAACGCGCAGGGCCTCGCCATCAGCGGCACCGGCAACATCCAGGGCCGAGCCAAAGAGTTCATGACGCGCTACGACGATGCCGGCGGCATCTGGATGCCCGGCCCGTTCCGTCCCAAGATGTTTGTCCTTACCGGCTGCCGCGACCTCACCGTCCGCGACATCACCTTCGCCGAAGCGCCCAACTGGGGCCTGCACATGCTGGGCTGCGACGGCGTGCTGGTCGACAACGTCAAGGTCCACAACCTGCTCGACGTGCCCAACTGCGACGGCATCGATCCCGACCACTCGCGCAACGTCGAAATCCGCAACTGCAACATCACCGCCGGCGATGACGGAGTGGTCATCAAGTGCAGCCGCCAGCCCACGGACTTCGGCCCCGCCGCCAACATCCACGTCCACGACTGCGTCATCGAGACCCAGGACGCCGGCCTCAAGATCGGCACCGAGACAACCTCCGACATCCACGACATCGTCTTCGAGCGCTGCCAGATCAAGACCGCCTCGCGCGGCCTCTGCATCCAGTTGCGCGACGAGGGCAACATCCACGACATCATATTTAGGGACATCGCCTTTACCTCGCGCTTCTATGGCGACCCGTGGTGGGGCCGCGGCGAGGCCATCTCCTTCACCGCAATCCCACGCACGGCGACCGGCAAAGTCGGGTCATTGCACGACATTATTGTGCAGAACGTTACCGGCCACGCAGAGAACTCAGTCCGCGTCTGCGGCAGCGAGCAGTCGCGCGTGCATGACGTGATTCTCGACCGAGTCTCCGTCACGCTCGCGCGCACCACCAAATTCCCCGGCGCGCTCTTCGACAACCGCCCGACTCTCCCAGCCAACGGCATCCAACCGCACGACACCCCCGGCTTCTCCATCGAGCACGCCGACAACGTCATCCTGCGCAACTGCTCGGTCGCCTGGGGCGCGAACCCGCCCGACGCATTCTCCTACGCCGTCGAGGCAGTCGACACCACCGGCCTCAAGATCGAAGGCCTCAAAGGCACGCCAGCCCATCCCTCCCTCGGAAAGGCAGTCTCCATCTCATGAACCCATCAGCCACTCGCTATCTCTCGTCTTGCTTAAGGGCACGGCTTCAGCCGTGCCGTAGCCGCTTCCCTTGCCGGACGGCTTTAGCCGCTGAGGTACGCTTCTCTCTCTTCGCCGCTGCCCTTCTCGCAATTTGCATCAACGTATCCTCTGCCCACGCGCAAACGCCAACTCCAGCCGCAACCAGCGCGCCCGCCGCCGCGTCTGCCGACCAGATGACGCCCGCGACCGCCCCCGCCCTTCCCATCCTCAAGGTCTTTCAGTTTCCGCCCAACATGATTCCACGCATCGACGGCAAGGACGACGACTGGGCCATCGTCCCCGACAGCTACGCCATCACGCTGGCCGACATGCACGACGACGAGAAGAAGCACGCCGCGCCCGACCCCAAGGACCTCGACATCCACGTCAAGGTCGGCTGGGTCAAGGGCCTCAACCGCCTCTACTTCCTCTACGAGGCCTACAAAAACTACTGGGACTTCGCCGACCCCGGCCTGCACAACGACACCTTCGAGGTCGTCGTCGATGGCGACCGCTCCGGCGGCCCGCTCATCCCGCGCTTCCGCAACAACATGGACCAGGACGAGTGGGACGCCCACTTCTCCATGCACGGCGTGCAGGCGCAGAACTACCACATCATGACGCCCTACGAGGGCAAGGACTGGGCCATGGCCTGGGGCTGCCAGCCCTGGGACAAGGAACTCCCCTACGCCAACCACGCCCAGAGCTACAACTTCCGCCCCGGCCAGTCCGGCCACTACATCCTGGAGTTCTACATCACGCCCTTCGACTTCGCCAGTTGCGACGGCCCCGACCGCGCCGTCGAATCGAAGCTCACCGAGAACAAGCTCATCGGCCTCTCCTGGGCCGTCATCAACTACGAAGGCACGCCCGACGGCAAGAACAACGGCTTCTGGAACCTCTCGCCCCAGCACACCATGTACGGCAACTCAACCTACCTGCGCACCTTCCGCCTCATGCCGCTCGAACCCCAGTTCCGCAAACCCATCGACGCCAAATGGAGCTTCAAGGTCATCGACATGAATCGCCGCCTGGTCGCCTTCCAGGACGAGTCCGAGGGCCAGATCACCAGTTGGAAGTGGGACTTCGGCGACGGCACCGACTCCAGCGACCAGTTCCCCATCCACCAGTATGCGAAGGCCGGAGAGTACGTCGTCGTCCTCTACGTCGAAGGCCCCGCCGGCAAATCCCGCCTCTCCAAAATCTGGGACGTCACCCTGCGCTGAGGCCACATATCAATACTCGCGCCGACGTATTGCCATGCTCGCCGGGGTGGAACGTGGGTTGACGCGTGCCCTTGTTCGCCCAAATCGCCACAAACCATGTAGACTTCGCTCTCCGGCAACTCTGCGATGCGCTGCATCGTATACAGAGCATCGTCCATAGCACCAGGAGACTCCCGCCATGCCAACCCCTGAAACCACCCGCCGCGACTTCGTCAAACTCAGCTCCGCAGCCCTCGCCGTCGCCGCCACGCAATCCGCGCGCAGCTACGCCAAAATCGTCGGCGCAAACGACCGCGTCCGCGTTGGCATCGTCGGCGGAGGAGACCGCATGTTGGGCGGCGATGTGCCCGCCTTCGCCGCCAACCAGAAGGACCTGAACTTCGAGCTGGTCGCCGTCTCCGACATCTGGAAGCTCGCGCGCGAACGCGCCGTCGCCGCGGTCGAAAAAGCCGCCGGCAGCAAGATCGACATGGTTCCCAACAACGAAGCCCTCTACGCCCGCAACGACATCGACGCCGTCCTCATCGCCACCGCCGACTTCCAGCACGCACGCCACGGCATCGAGGCCGTCAAGGCGGGCCGCGACGCCTATGTCGAAAAGCCCACCGCCCACCGCATGGACGACGCCCGCGACTTCCTCAAAGCCGTCGAAAGCTCCAAACAGATCATCGCCGTCGGCACCCAGCGCCGCTCCACCCCCGCCTACATCAAGGCCGCCGAGTACATCCAGTCCGGCAAGTTCGGCGACATCGTCATGGTCGAGATGAGCTGGAACGTCAACCAGCCCGGCCGCTGGCGCCGCCCAGCCGTCGTGCCCACGCTCAAGCAGGAAGACACCGACTGGAACCGCTACTGCCTCGGCGTCATCAAGGACAAATTCGACGCGCGCAAGTATCTTGAGTTCCGCCTCTTCTGGCCCTACTCCTCCGGCATTCCCGACCAGTGGCTCGTCCACCAGATCGACACCGTCCACTGGTTCACCGGCCTGCCCCA
>Ga0326727_10002265_pt1 | contig 66909 bp, 52 predicted proteins | sample MB2enrmetagenome_FD_207643 | JGI IMG/M metagenome (GOLD analysis project Ga0326727, IMG submission 207643) | Lab enriched peat soil microbial communities from McLean, Ithaca, NY, United States - MB29MY | ecosystem: Environmental > Terrestrial > Soil > Wetlands > Peat | place: USA: New York...
CCCTTGACAGGATAAGAATACACTCGAAATTAGAGACTTGCCTTTTTGTCTTACTTCTTTTTAAGCATAAGGTCTGGTTCGCTGTTCGCTACGTACACGAATTCTGCCTCATGCTTCCTCCGGACACTCCATTACTGATAGTGCCCTTGCCTTGTTGGCGTGGCCCTTCCGTCCGGTAACGGCGGGCAGTTTTACTTCCGGCCTAAGCCAGAAGGGCGGCCTGTACGTCATGCCAGGCGCACTAAAGAATCCGCGCCCGTAAGGACGCGGCTTTTAAAATCGCCCCCCATAGGGGGGCAAGGCACCATTGTATGAGATGCAAAATGAGCCAGTTAAAGCCAACTTTTTAACCCGTCGATTGTTCACTGAATTTCCTGATAACTGTTGCGATGCTTTTATCAACCCAGCAATAATCTTATTACCAGCCATAGGCCTTACCCATTCGGGACCGGCATAGCCAACTTACGTGACCACGCCCATAGGGCGTGGATTTCAACTTCGTATTAAAAAGCTCTTTGCCGGTATCAATTATAGGACGAAGCAGTATTTCCATTCCCTTGCGAACAGGTTTCAAAAAGACCATCACCAGGTGACCGAGATGTACATAGGTGTCTGGGGCAAATCAGGAAACTCTTGCCGATACTCTGCTAAAGGCGGTAAACGGGGAGATTAACCATACGGATCAAGGCGCCCTAGAAGGTCCGCCACTCCCCTTTGTCGGCGGGGCATGCGCCATGTGGCACCACCAGGTCAGTTCGTCGAGCGCATTTTTGCCGAATTTGGCCAAGGCGGTAGTCGAGATGCTCTCTCTTTTTGCCGATATTGAAAGGGACACCATCAGCAAGAAAGGACAACACAGGCCCTAGCCGCGAATAAGGAAGCGGGCTAAAGGCTTGGGAAGCCGAAGGGGATGATACAGAAGAGCTCTTTTGATGATAAGTGGGATGTTATGTCATAAGGGAACAGTTGATGCATCGAGTCGCATTTGCGGCCAGAGTGCGGATGGGCGGCAAGCCAAGGACGAATCTGATTAACTATATCCAGCGCAAGGAGCTGTATAGCAGTTATCGGTGGGAATAGGGCGCGCGCATGTTTAGGTCAATGTTCTTCCATTGTTTTCAGACCTGTCAATAATGCATGCATTCATTCTTCAAACATGATAGAGAACTGATTCAATGCAGAATTCCAGATTTTAACAGGAATTGTGCCCTTCTTTGCGATGTTTTCCATATCCAGATAGAAGCAGATTGAACATGGCATCATAGTTGGGTAAATGGCCCCGGTTTTGCGCCATCTCTCATGCGACATGTTCAACGACTCTGTGGCTTAGAGGTCTAGATCGACTTGCGTATCTAGGGCGACATGAGGACAGTTTCGTCATTGCTAATTCGAGCTCATCCGTCAGGCCAAAATCCTCTCTCAGTCTCTGGGTTCTACCCCTAGTACCATAAGAGTCTTCGCAGGTTGGGGCGAATCCCTGCTGGATGCTTCCATTCCCAACGTTTCTCTGCGAATCATTCTCTTCGTTAGCCCGGCTGCTCCTGCGGTACTCATGCCAGTTTCTTCCCATAGAATCAGATACTTATTTAATTTGTTTCAGATACCTGTTGTCATCGAACATACCGACCCAACTGATCTTCTCGGTAATCTTCCTGAAGTGGTACCCATAGATTGCAAAGGTGATGGCCAAGGAGAACAAGCGGGGTCGCCTGATAAGTGACCAGAAAAAGAGCTTCCAGAAGTGGAACCGCTCCCTGCCAATGACCCCCAGTAACAGCATCGATTTGAAGAACGCCCTAATATATCCAGACTTGAGCCGGAACGGCCCTTGTGGCTGCGGCCGGTAAACCGAGAGAAACCTGGTCACCCGTTGGTAATACTGCCGGGGTGCGTATATTGTAGTGAGGATAGTACGGTAGCCGCTGATGAGCGCCTCTGGTTTCATGCTCGGAATGAAGTTAAGGGATACAGCGGTGTTGTTTCCCGAAGTTTCCCCAAGCAGTCTGCCTTCCTGTTGCAGGCGTTGATGTAGCTTGGTACCACGCAGGGCGGTGAGCATCCCGACCATTGCGGTGACGATGCCGCTCTCCTGGATGAATGAGATCTGCCGCTCAAAGATGGATGGCGGATCGCTGTCAAAGCCGACAATGAAACCGGCCTGCACCTGCAAGCCGGCCTGCTGGATCTTCTTTATGCTGGCCAGGAGGTCACGGTTCTTGTTCTGGACCTTGCCACTCTCGGTGTGCCCTTCTTCATAAGGGGTCTCGATGCCAATGAAGACCTCCCCAAAGCCACTCTTGACCATCAGAGCCATCAGCTCTCTATCATCGGCTAGGTCAATGGACGCTTCGGTGTAAAATTCGAAGGGATGGTTGTGTTTCTCCACCCAGTCAATCATTGCCGGCAGAATCACGTTTTTTAGCTTGCGCTTATCGCCTATGAAATTATCGTCGACGAAAAACACTCCTCCCCGCCACCCCTTTTGGTAGAGGGCATCCAACTCCGTAACAAGCCGTTCACTGCTTTTGGTGCGAGGTTTTCGGCCGAAGAGCTGAGTAATATCACAGAATTCGCAGTCGAACGGACATCCGCGGGAATACTGGATATTCATGGCGCCATACTTACGGGGATTGATCAACTCCCAGAGCGGGACAGGCGTGTCTGCCACTTCCGCAAACCCGTCGGCGCTGTAAACGTGGCGGGCACGGCCATTCTCCAGGTCTTCCAAGAAGGGAGGGATAGTGATCTCTGCCTCGCCCAGAACCAAGTGATCGACCTCATCAAATTCTGACGGAGCTGTTGTAAAGAGCGGCCCGCCCGCAACTGTCCTAACACCCAGACGCCGACACCGCGCCAAGATGTCGTTCACGGATTGCCGTTGGATAGTCATGGCGCTGATGAATACATAGTCAGCCCACGTGATCTCCCGATCAGCAAGCTTTTGCACGTTCATGTCGATGAGCCGTTTCTCCCATGCACTGGGAAGCATGGCGGCCACAGTCAGAAGGCCCAGTGGAGGGAAAGGTGCCTTTTTGCCGACGAATTTCAAGGCATGGCGGAAACCCCAGAAGGTGTCAGGGTACTCGGGATAGACAAACAGAATGTTCATATGTTCTTTCGACCCACTAATTATCGGTCGGTTGTAGGCAATGACAATCCACTTTAATATATTTTACTGGAATCCGGGCGCGACCCATGTAATACTATTGTAAAAGCTTTCTCTTCAAGGAATCGCCCCCGGATACCCCACATTTCAAGACATTGAACTCAAGCATAGACTTAATACATCATTATTACTTACTGAACCAACGAAAAAGAGCTTAGCTTTGTAGCTGCCGCCTTACATATAGTTAGTCTTGAAAACCCCCGTTAACAACCATTTTTTGTTAATCGGACAACAGAATCTTCAATAGCGTGCAAAAGTCTCTCATGGCTGGCTTCAGTATGGTGAACAGCATCGAAATTTGACCCGGCATCGGCATTCACTTTGACCCGATAAATTTTAATTACTCCAATAAAATAGAATATATGAAAATATAGATTATTTATGTTTCGACGCCGATGTGGATTACAATTGAAAACCGATGTACAATAACATATATACCTGCATGTGCCCGCAAAGTTTCCATGACGTTACCTCCCCTTTTCCAGATATAGTCCATCTATATACTTTATATAAAAAACCCAACCACTGACGTAATTCATCCTATGATCGAGGCTCTTGGTCCCTGGTCAACAGGTCAGCAAGATTAGAATTCAAACAATTTTTCAAAGTCAATCAAATCGTTGCAACTAAGAATATATAGAGACCATTTTCATTCAAGTTTAAATTTGAAGTAAAGCAGCTAAACCAACCGCCGTTCAACCAGGTAGCAAAAAGTGGTTACTCCGAGCGCTCAAGCAGGAGATTCCAAGCGATCATAGCCTCGTCGGTAACTGACTTGGCGGAACCACCACCACGAGCAAACCAGGCGAAACCGCACCACATGTGCAAGCGGTGACCGAATGAGGAGAGGCCCTGTAACATACATAAAGATTGGTAATCACCTTGAGCCATACCTCGTCGGTTTGTTGGAAGAGCTTCATCTTGATGAAAGACTGAAAGAAGGCCTTTAGCTTCAGGCTACCATGTGGAACGCAATTCTTCTTCCGTAACTCGTTAGTATCATTTCTCCAGGGTCCAGCGAGTCGGTCGAGGAACTGGTTCTACAGTTCCTTCCTATCGATGTATTTATCCTCATTGTTGGGTCGAATGCTGGTGATCGCAGTTCAAATACTCAATATGAAGGTCAAGACCTTCCTTGGCACCTCTGAAAACACAGTGCTCACCCAGCGCTGGATAGCCTTGTGCGTCTATCTGATGCTGGCTATTTGGGTTATCTGCCAAAGATCGGGCTGCCAATGCAGCAGATGTTACGGTTACTAAAACAGAATTTAGTTTGAGAGGCGTGACCTGAATACCTATTTGATCCAATTGGAAGTATACCGAGCTTCAACTGACGCTACTTTTAGAATTATGTGGAAGCATTGATCACGGCCCTTTTTATTTTTTTACTTTAGTTAGTTATTGCGATGTTCACAGGGATTGCCATATTAGTCGAGGCTTGCCACAATCTTGCATCACGCAGGATTAAAGATATTACCAGATATGCCGATTAATAAATACATGAAAGACCTGATTCGGCCGGAGGTTAAACCATAGGCATATGCAAATGTTGAAGCATTATTATCAAGTCTTAAACTGAGAAAAATATGAAAAATATTCGAATACTTATTTCCGAGAAAATTCGTCTTCCTTCACCACCGGTCATCGCCATTAAAATCCTTGAGCTGGTCCGCAAGGATGATTTCTCATTCAGAGATATTGCCCAAATTATCGAAACAGATCCTGCTCTGGTGGCAAAAATCCTCAAATTGGCGAATTCCCCATACTATGGCCTTACCCGCAAGGTTAATAACATTGAAATGGCTGTTTCCATACTCGGGACGCATGCGGTAAAAAATATTGCCCTCTCCTTTGTCATCTGTGCCGAATTGAAGAGTAATGAGGATAAAGGCTTCGATTTCGACCTGTTCTGGAGGAGGGCCATAACAGCCGCCGTAGCGGCTGAGTTGACCGCCTCGCTGGTAGGGCTTAAGAGTCAGGACATCTTTGTCACTGCGCTGCTACAGGATATCGGCATCATAGCATTGCATGCCTCCTGCCCGGGAGAGTACCAGTTGGCAATGAAGGAAAATTTGGCAAGCCAGAAGCCGCTTTACATTATTGAACGGCGGTTCTTCGGTTTTGACCACCAGGAACTGGGGGCAGAGCTTCTCAGCAATTGGCGGCTCCCGGAGGAAATTTACATTCCCATCCGACATCATCACCAGAACACCCCGCTCCCTGACCAATATCGCAAGCAAACAGAAATCCTGAAACTTTCAGATCATCTATCCAGTGTATACCATGGGAACCGGAGCGTAGAGAAGATCAGAATGGTCACAAGTAACCTAAGCACAAACTTTGGTATCCAGGGAGATGACGTTGACAGGCTGATCGATGAAGTTGCCAGCAAATCTATAGAGATTCTTTCCTCGTTCGATATCACTCCTGGCGCCATGAAACCCTTTTCACTGATCCTGCAGGAAGCCAACGAAGAGCTGGCCAACCTGAATACTTCCTATGAGATGCTTGTCATCGAACTGAAACAGGCCAAGGAAAAAGCGGAGAAGCTGGCCAAAGAACTGCATAGCACGAACGAAAAGTTGCATGAGCTTGCGTCCTGTGACGCCCTGACCGGTCTGTACAATCATCGCTTTTTCCAGGAGGCAATAGATAATGAGTTAAACCTGGCGAAACATTGTAAAAAGGAATTTTCCCTGATTATTTTCGACATAGATCATTTCAAGAAGGTCAATGATACCTATGGCCATCCTATCGGGGATCGTGTTCTGATCGCGGTGAGCAGGGCAGCCGAGAGGTCATTGCGGGAGACCGATATCATAGCCAGATACGGCGGTGAGGAATTTGCGGTTATTCTGCCCGAAACGGATTTCACGGCTGCAAAAGCCATTGCCGAGCGCCTATGCAAAGACATCGAACGTTTGGATATAAACGTGGATGGCATAACCATCAAAGCAACTGTCAGTGTGGGATTTACCAGTTATCGTCATAGCATAAAAATCCAAGAAAAGGACACAATCATCAAAATGGCTGACAGTGCACTCTATATTGCCAAGCAGAGTGGCAGAAACAGGGTGCACGCCATAAGACTGGCTGGCACATGAGATTTCCAAGCCGGCCCAAGTACAATTGCAATCATTTTCAAAATTATGTTATTATATTAAAAAGAGGCGTAATATTATGATGTTATGTGTGAAAGGAGGTGTCATATTTCAGAAGCAGCACCACCGGGGTTAAGAAAAGTGCAGGAACGGAGCCCAGTTGATAACCAAAAAGCCTTGTAATCCTAAGGCATAGAGCGGCATCCAATATGGTGGTATTTAGAAAGACACAAAAAAATAATATGAAATCGTTTCGTATCGTATATTCTGCAATGATTATTATGGTTTTTCTTGCCTCTCCGGCCATTGCCTCCCAGAAAATCAAGTCGCTATGCGAGATTCACTATCCAAGCGATAGCCTCATCGAGTGGCAATGTCTGAAATTGAAATGGGAGGACACCCCTGTCGGGCTATTCGGAGAACATTGGCAAGAGGTACTCCGCTTCAATCGTATGGATAGACGTCATTTTTTTGGCGATAGGTTTATAAAAGTGCCGAAACGTATCGAGGACATCAAGGATTTTACGCCGCTGCCGGCAACATTCCCGGCTGCAGCTATGGAAGGAAAATTCATCCTGGTCGACCAGTCTGAGATGTTTTTGGGAGCTTACGAAAATGGCAGACTCGTTTTTTCATTTCCCGTGGCAATCGGCATCAAGGGACACCGGGTTCCGAACGGCGATTTCCGCATCGATGCAGCCGACCGCCGGCATAAATCCAACCTCTACACCGTTGAAGAAATCGGGCGCCCATATCCAATGCATTACGGACTCCGGTTTTATGTTGACAAGAGTATAGATGGTTGGCCATCCTACTATATCCACGGCCGCGACGTACCAGGCTATCCCGCCTCACACGGATGTATCGGCCTCTACGATGAAGAAATGCAGAAAGATTATTACAGCGCCTATGACAGAAGAGTGAATAAGCCCTACTACCACGCACTGAAGGCACCGTTCCTCGAAGCCGCGAAACAACTCTACAATTGGGTCATCGACTCCCATGATGATCCCGGAACATTCCATAAAATCAACTACGGCCCGAAAGTGCTGATCATCGGCACCCCCCCACTATAAACGTAACCCCGCAAAGTCATGACCCTCTTAGACAAACAGCGAGTCACTCATGATCCGCCCTGCTCTCAGGCCGCTGAGATTGTGCAGAAACACGCGGGGGTCGAGGAAGAGGGGATCGCCAAGTATTTCTTTCAAAGCTGAGTGATCTTTATGCCCTGGCATGTGCAGAGCCATTTCTCTATACTCATCTTCGCTGAACGTGCACCAGTTGCTCATGTATGAAAAGGCTACCTGATCGCAGCCAAGCTCGAAGCCCATCCTCGCGAACGCCTTCATCTCCCGGAAGTTGAGGGCATTCACCACAAAAGAGATGATGAATTCACCGATTGTCCCTCTCTGCCGCAGTTCGCTCAGAAAGCGCAGGTTCTCCATGAGGTTGGAGAAGGATCCCCCCAGGCGGATTCTCTCATAGGTCTTCCTGGTAGCCGCATCGACGGAGACCTGAACCGAGGCAATGGCCTCCTGAACGTTCCCCATCTGTCCCCAGCAGGCCCTATTGAACAGTTGGCCGTTGGTTAGGAGATAGATGCGCAGTTGAGGATATCGGGCGCTGTCATGATTGAAAAGAAGATCCCTGGTTTCTGGGCTAACGAACGGGTCTCCGCTGCCCGAAAGGCCGATGGCGGTGATGCTGGAAAGATCGCGTTTCACCAGTTCCAAGAGGCGCTGGACATCAGCCCGCTCGTTTTCGGAAATCTGCACGTAATCCTTGCGGCAGGAGATGCAGCGCAGATTGCAGCGGGGGTCCATGGCAAGAAAGACCCTAGCGGTATCCAGCCGGGTGATCCCCTTGCGGATGATTTCCCCGTATGGACCATAAATGGCATTCTTCTGCAGCGGGAGGCTGCCGGAGACGAAATACGGACAACGGTCAAGATCGCAGTAACGGAATGTACCGTCGAGGATGCTGGCGCGGATCTCTTGGGCACCAGGCGAGTTCCAGAGCGTCATCAATCCTTTTTCATCAAGGCGGCCCGGACTACGCGGGAGCCAGCAGCAGAGATTGCTCCCCCCCCCCCGCTCGATCTCGATCATCTTGAACGGCATGGGGCAAAACAGTTTCCGCTCGGGAAAGCGCTCCATGGCAGCCCGCAGCAGGGCGAATTTTAGCGGGCGTGCGGGATTAAAACCGGGAACCGCCGCCACAGCCCGCGTGAACGGCCGCAGAAATCCACGCAGGCCAGCAGTTGCAGAAGGGAAATCCAACACCATATGTTAATGCATTCCTTTCAGTTAATGCTACATTTACCGACACTTAAGGTAAACCCAAACAGTTGGTATGTCAAGTAACTAAGTCTTTTGCTAATAAAGCAGAGCTTGTGTCCACCCTGATTTTGAGGCTTATGCGAAGATATTTTTTTAGTTTTGAAGAAAATTGTGTTGTATCCTTTTTCCCCGGCTTTATAATTATTCATGAATGTTAATTATTGCCCAATCTTGGTATGCCATGCCCAAACATCGCCCAATCGCCGTGGAGAAAACCCATATAGACCGGATCATCGATGCGGATGCGCGGCTCACAAACCTTGTCTACGCATTCGTGGCGTCCGCCTCCTTATGGCTCGTCTTTGGCAGCCTGGTCGACGAATATCTCGGTATACGCTTAAGCTTCCCGGATTTCGGGGTTTATCCTCTCCTCTCGTTCGGCAGGCTGCGCCCCATACACACCAATGTGGTTCTCTGGGGGTGGTCATCCTTGGGTATGATAGCGCTGGCGCTCTATGCGGTGCCCCGGACCAGCCAGAAAAGCCTCTATAGCATCCCCCTCGCAAGGGCAAGCCTCTACATACTGAATATTGCCATATTTGCCGGGGTCATTCTCCTCTTGAACGGGGTGAATAACGGCGCCCAAGAATACCGGGAGTTCATCTGGCCGGTTATGGGGCTTTTCGCGCTTGGACTTCTGCTTTTGACCTATAATCTTTACCGGACCGTGGCGTCGCGCAGCATCAGGGAGATCTACATCTCCAACTGGTATATCCTTGCCGGCTTCCTCTGGATGCTGGTCCTGACCACCACCGCCTACCTTCCCTGGTATCAGAACGGCTTGGGTGAGGCCGTGATCCAGGGGTATTTCATGCACATGGGGGTCGGTATGTGGTTCACCCCCATTGTCCTCGGCCTGACCTATTATTTTCTGCCGAAACTATTGAACAAGCCGATCTATTCCTATTCCCTCGGGGTCCTTGGGTTCTAGACCAACATGCTCTTCTATACCCTGATCGGTGCACATCATTTCGTCTTCAGCCCTGTCCCCTGGTGGTTGCAGACCGTGGTGATCATCTTCAGTGTCGGCATGTTCATTCCCGTGGTCGCCGGGACTGGATGACTGCTAATTGCGCATTTTTACAAGTCGGCCCCGGCATTCGGCAATCTCAGACATTGCCCAATGGGCGAGATCGAAAAAACCACGGCAGCTTGCAAATGAGAGAAAAAGAAAGGTGAGCCATGAACATTCTGGACGGCAAGAAGTGTGCTGAGAGCCTAATCGCAGAGATTGCGAACAAGGTGGCCGACTATGTGAAATTAGGCATGCGCAAACCGCATATAACCATCATCCTGGTTGGCAAGCATCCACCGAGCGAATCGTACGTCAAGTCCAAAATCACCACCAGTGGACTGGCCGGCTTTGAGAGCAGACTGATCAGGTTTCCAGAGACGGTCAGTGAAGGGGAGCTGAGCAACAAGATCAGGGAGGTGAACGATGACCCGATGACCGACGGCCTCATCGTCCAGTTACCGTTGCCGAAGGAGATCAACCAGCAGCACATAATCAACGCCATCTCCCCGGAAAAGGACATAGACGGCTTCCATCCGACGAATTTCGGACGCATGACCTTAGGTCAGAAGGCATACCGGCCGGCGACCGCCTACGGCATCTGTAAGCTGCTGCAGTATTACGGTGTCACGGTGAGGGGAAAACATTGCGTCGTCATAGGCAGGTCGAACATCGTCGGCAAGCCGATCTCCATCATGCTTTCCAATGACTTCGACATCGGTAATGCAACTGTCACCTTGACCCACATCGAAACGCCTCGCGCGCTGCTGCTGGACGAAACGCGCCGGGCCGATATCGTTATCGTGGCGGTGGGTATTCCCGGCTTCATCACCGAGGATATGGTGAAGGAGGGGGTGGTGCTGATCGACGTGGGGATCAACCGCCTAGAGAGCGGCAAAATCGTCGGGGATGTGGATTTTGCGGGTGTCGCGGCGAAATGCTCCTGGATCACGCCGGTACCGGGGGGCGTCGGCCGAATGACCGTCGCCGCCCTGATGATCAATACACTGACAGCTTACCAGAACAATTTCGACCTGGCCTGAAGGCGGGGGTCAGCAGGATATCGCCAACCCCCTTTAATTCGTTTTCCGCAATAGCGGATCAGGTAAACTCACCCTTTTTTCAATTCTTCGTCACGAATGGGCAAACGCCGGATACGCTGGCCGGTTGCCGCAAAAACGGCGTTGGCCACTGCCGGAGCAATGCAGGGGACTCCCGGTTCTCCCACCCCTCCCGGGTTAACCCCGGAGGGAACTAAGTGCACCTCTACCTGAGGCATCTCGTTAATGCGGAGCACAGGATAGTCGTGGAAATTACTCTGCTCCACGCGGCCGTTTTTCAGGGTGATTTCGCCATAGAGCGCTGCGGAAAGGCCAAACACGATCCCCGATTCCATCTGCTGGACTATGGTGTCGGGGTTGACATACCTGCCACAGTCGATGGCGCATACCACGCGGTGGACCCTCACCTTCCCTTTGGGATTGACCGACACCTCGGCTACATTGGCGACATAGCTGCCGTATGACTCATGGACTGCTATCCCACGGCCGTGCTCTGCCGGGAGCGGTGATCCCCAGCCGGCTTTCGCCGCGGCCAGCTCCAGCACCCCCAGGTGGCGGGGTTTGTTGGCAAGGAGTGCGCGGCGGAACTCGAAAGGCTCTTTTCCGGCGGCATGCGCCACCTCATCTAGGAAGCTCTCCACCACGAAGGCATTGTGGGAGTGCCCTACCGAGCGCCACCACTGGACCGGCACCCCCAGCTTGGGGGAGTGGAGGTCAACGAGGAGGTTCGGGATGGCGTAAGGAATGTCTTTGGCACCTTCGACAGAAGTCTCATCTATTCCGTTTTTGACCATCCCTCCCTCAAACGGGGTACCGGTAATGATAGACTGGCCGACAATCGTGTGCCACCAAGCTATGAGGTTGCCGCCAGCGTCGAGCCCGGCCATGAGCCGGTCATACCAGAGAGGGCGATAGTATCCTCCCCTCATGTCGTCTTCACGGCTCCAGACCACCTTGACCGGTCTTTTTATCTGCTTCGCCACCTCCATTGCCAGGACCACGAAATCGGCATGCGGGTTAGCCCTGCGACCGAAACCGCCGCCGAGAAAAGTGGTGTTGAGCCTGACATCGTCAGGCTTGAGTCCCGCAACGCGGGCCGCGGCATTCCGGTCACCTGTCTGGGACTGGGTGCCTGTCCAGATGTCGCAGCCGTCTTTGCGCAGATCAACAGTACAGTTCAGCGGTTCCATTGTCGCATGGGCAAGATAGGGGACGCAATACTCGGCCGTGAGTTTCAGGGCAGCTCCGCCGTATGCCAGTTCCGGATCACCCTCCTTTCGGGCGATGATGCCGGGTGTAGCGGCCATCAGGGCGTATTCCTTCACCATCTCAGGGGTGTTAAGCCGTGCCCATTCTCTTTCGTCCCAGTCGATCTCGAGCGCCTCCCTCCCCTTTTGCGCCGCCGGGAAGCCGGCGGCAACCACCGCCAGGCCGGACGACACCTGGACAACATCCTTTACACCGGGAACGGCCTTCGCCTTGTTCGCCTTGTAGCTCTTCACCGTCCCCCCAAAAACCGGAGAACGCGCAATGACGGCCGTCAGCATTCCGGGGAGCCGCACATCAAGGCCGAATTCGGCCGTGCCGTTAATTTTGGCGGTGCTGTCGAGACGGTGTTGACTTTTGCCGACAATTTTCCAGGCTTCAGGATTCTTGAGCCGCACATCCTTAGGTACTGGCATTTTCGCTGCAGCCGCAACGAGCTTCCCGTAGCCGAGCGACCTGCCGCTTTTTTGTATCACCCGGCCGTTCTCGGCTCGGCAGGTTGCCGGGTCTACCTTCCAGTTCTTCGCCGCGGCGGCGATAAGCATTTCCCGTGCCGTTGCACCAGCCTTTGCCAGCCTCTCCCATTCCATCCGGACGCTGGTGCTCCCCCCGGTCCCCTGCGCACCGAATGCCGGATTGTTGTACGCAGGATCAACTGGCGCGGCCACCACCCTTACCTTTCGCCAGTCGCATTCGAGTTCCTCCGCGATGAGCATCGGCAGAGAAGTGTAGACCCCCTGCCCCATCTCCGAATGATTGACGATAAAGGTCACATCTCCATCATGGCCCACCCGGATGAAGGCATTCGGCTTGAATGTGGCTGGAGATAACTTGGCGGCAAACGAGGCATCAGGAACAGTTAGGTAAAAACCAAGCACCAACCCTCCCCCGACGAAGGCGCTGGTTGTGAGAAACTCACGACGGCTTATTTTCACGAACTCGCTCATTTCCCCCTCCTTTCTCCACCATTGCCGCAGCCGTTTGGATGGCGGCGCGAATGCGCCGGTAAGTGCCACAGCGGCAGATGTTCCCCTCCATAGCCGTGTCGATATCAGCATCAATAGGTTTCGGCTTCTCCTGGAGAAGGGCCGTGGCAGACATGATCTGTCCAGGCTGACACCAGCCACACTGGGAGACCTCCTCGATAAGCCAGGCTTTCTTGACAGGATGACCTTCTGGGAGACCCTCGATGGTGGTGATCCGCTTACCCTGGGCATCCTCGACCCGGACCTGGCATGAGCGCTTCGCTTTCCCGTCAACATGGACAGTGCAGGAGCCGCAGAGGCCTTCTCCGCAGCCATACTTGGTCCCGGTGAGGTGCAATTCTTCCCGGATTACCCATAAAAGCGGCGTATCCGGAGCAACATCCACTATATGCTTTATGCCGTTTACGAGCAGTGTAATCATAGGTCACTCCTCCAGCAGTTAAATGTCCGTATCTTATATTTTACTGCGGGTATGACACAAATCAAGCATTAGGGATCAGATCTTTTTTATCATGCCTCCTGAGAATATGTCAAAAGCCCGACTTTAACTCTATCAGCCGGCCTTGGCGTAGCCGACAAAAGCCTTGATCTCGAGGAAAGACTCGAATGCATGGTCGCCCCATTCGCGGCCGCTGCCTGACATTTTGAAGCCACCGAACGGCAGCGAAGGATAAGAGATCTCCATGTTGCCGTTCAGGTAAACCTGACCGGCCCGGATGCGCGCATCGACTTCGCGCCTTCTCTATGCTGCCGGCATCCACATGGGCGGCCAGGCCAAAAGGCGTGTCGTTTGCGATCATGATCGCGTCCTCGAGTCGTCATAGCCCAGAATCACAAGTCCAGGCCCGAAGATCTCCTCGCGTGCGATAATCATGTCGTTATTGACATAGGCGAAGATCGTCGGCTTCACATAGTTGCCCTTTTCCAAACCTGCAGGCTTACCCGGGCCACCGGTGACTAACGTGGCACCTTCCTCGATGCCTTTGCGGAAAATGCCCTGTATTTTGTTCCATTGCTGCTTATTAACCAACGGCCCCACATAGGCGCCGCTGTCCGGCGGTTCGACTGTGGTGCTTTCAGCCACCGCCTTCGTAATCGCGATTACTTCGGCAATCCGTGACATGGGGACAAGCATGCGCGAAGAAGCCGAGGAGTTCTGACCCGAATTCAGCATGAGGAAACGCACGCCAGAGGTGACGGCTTTCTCCAGATTCGCATCTTTGCATGATGTTAGGGCTCTTTCCCCAAGTTACTGCTGAACGCGCTTGACAGTCGCTGCGACATTGCGCGCCACATCGATTCCCGCGCGGGTCGAGCCGGTGATGGATACCATGTCAATGTCGGGATGGCTGGATAGCCAAGCGCCCACCGTCGGCCCGTCGCCGTTAACGAGGTTGAAAACGCCGGGTGGCACCGCCTCCACATTTATGATCTCGGCCAGAATGCGGGCGGAAAAGGGAGAATATTCGGACGGCTTCAGCACTACCGTGCAGCCTGACGCGAGCGCCGGCACCACCTTGGTGATAATCACGGGAACGGGCCAGTTCCATGGTGAGCTCAGTGCGCAGACATCGATCGGTTCCTTTCGGATCATCTATAAGCCGCGGACCTTGTCAAACTGATACATCTTAAGCACCTCCGCGATATTGATGTGTGCGAGTGGGCGCGGGATCTGCGCTTTTAGGGCCAAACATGCCCACCCCATTTACTCAGTCATGGCCGAAGCCAAGTCCGGTTCACGCGCCTGTCAACCTGCTACGATCCGCTCAAGGAGGGCGACCCGCTCTTCCGTGACATCCGCGAATAGCTCTCGAACGCCTTTCTCGCGGCCGCGACGGCGCGATCCACGTCCTCCTTTTCCCCCAGATTGATCCGCCCGGCAATCTTTTCCGTGGCCGGGTTGACAACGTCCCAAGTGCGGGTTCCGCAAGCTCGACCCAATGCCCGTCAATATAGAATTTCAGATAACTTTATATTATATGTATACTTTTGATAAACTCTAAATACAGTCGCATTTCAACTTATTTTGTATATGCATCAGCTCACATGAAGTCTCTTCTAGGATGAATACTCCCTGCTATCACGTGCAATCTTGTCCACCACGCAGTAAATTCCCCCCTCATGCAGCAACGGTTTGAAGCAACCATTGCAGGAGGTGCAGGTGGCGCGCTCCCTGTTTCCCTTCTGCCAGCGAAGCGCCAGACCGGATTCGCGGATGAAGGGGCGGGATAAGGAAACATAGTCGGCGTCATTACTGCTGATTATCTCCTCGGTGACCTCAAGAGACCTGGCTCCCCCGACGACCATTACAGGGCAACCGACAACCATTTTGGTCCGGCGGGCAACTACCAGGTTATAGGCCTCCTGCTCCCTTGTTGCGCCCCCCCGTCTCACCGGCGTGAGCTCCCCTGAGTAAGGGGTCACTGAGCTTATTTAAATGGGGTCTATCCCTTCCTTATTGAGTGCCATTGCCGCTTGTTGGGCTTCTGCCAGTTCCACAGCCCTCGGTCCAGGTTGCCAGCGGCGTTTAGCTTGACCATCACAGGGATATCATTACCCACGGCGCCCTGACAACCCGGTAGACCTCCATGAGAAAACTGCGCCGGTTCTCAACGCTGCCGCCGTAAAAATCGCTTCTCCGGTTGGTTGAAGGCGATAGGAACTGGATGATCAGGAAGCCGTGCGCTGAATGGAGCTGAACGGCGTCGAAACCATATTCCCTGGCACGCTTCGCACCTGCGCTGAAGAGCGCAACAAGTTCGGCAATATCCACACGGGAAAATTCCGCAAGGGTTCCCGGGAACTGAGGTACTACCACTGCAGAAGGGGCAACCGGCCGGCTGCCGATGGTTTCGGCGCGCGCCTGCCCACCGGCATGGACCAGTTGCATCCAGATTTTTCCCCCCTGGCTATGGACTGCGGAAGTCAGGGTCTTTATCTCAAATGCAAAGACGTCGGATTGGATTCCCATCTGCCCGGGCAACCCTTTCCCGTCCGGGCGGATAAAGGTTTAACCACTGATGATTAGACCAATTCCTTCCCTGGAAAGGTCGGCTAACACTCCGCCAGTTTCTGCGTCGGCCGCCCGTCCGGCTCGCACATCTCCTCTCAAGTGGCGTGGCGCACCAGGCGGTTCTTCAAGGTCATGCCGTTTATTCGTGTTTCTTCAAATACCTTGCGCACAACTACCCTCCATTAAACATGAAAATTGTAAGCTTAATATTAAATCTGAATTTAGAACCTGGCGATACACATTCCCCTGAAATGTCGCCATTTTCTGTCGAATGCCGTTAATTAAGGTGACTATTTTCGGGGGAATTGGTGCATTTATTGCTGGCGCATTGAGCTACAAGTCTCGGCAGGTTATTTGAGTTGATGAATGAAGCGGAAGCCACAGGAAAAGGAAAGTTGATGGAATTGCTAGTAGCCCTTGCAATAAAGGAAGGCTTTCCCCCCTCCAGCCTGATGGGGGAGTGCAGTTCATCCGCTCGAATAACCTTTCCCCCCCATGCCCGTTGTATATAAACCAAGCATCGTCATTGTCGGCCAGGGGCGCAAGATTGGTTACCTGGGAGATCAACGACCCCTTTAACTACCTGGTGCTCTCTGTGCCGCTCCCGTTCGAGTGCGAGACGCTGGCAAGTCCGGGAGAACCTTATTTGGCTGTATCAGTGCGGGTTGAACTGGTAACGGTAGGAGATTTACTTAATTGAAATGGATGACGACAGAGGAACCGGCAGAGCAATGCCGCGGGAGATCTGCTGACTCCCTTGACCGATTAACTGATCAGCGCCACAGTCTGGTTGCTTTAGTGCCTGAAGACAAAACTCGATAATCTTATCCTGGGGCCGCATATCGTGCGGGAAATTATCTACCGCGCCCTCTATGGCGAACAGGGAGGAGCTCGGCGCGCGCTTGCCGTTCCGCACAGCCGTTTCAGCCAGATCGCCAGGGTGCTGCGCCGGATTCACACGAATATGACAAAGAACTCGACATCGAGTTCCTGGCCGGCGAAGCCAGCAAGAGCATCTCCACCTTCCACCACAACTTCAAGCCAGTCACCTGGGAATCGGCCGCTACGGTATCTGAAAAAACATCCGCCTGCACAAGGCAAGGCGCTCATGCTGATGGTCCGGGACGGCCTCAATGCCAGCAACGCCACGAGTCGTGTCGGTTATGAGAGCGCAGCCTAGTTCAGTCGTGAATTCAAGCGGAATTTCAGCAACAGCCCTGCGGGTGAAGCTGCAAAGCTACGTTCAATGGTTGTTTAGTTGCATTAACTTGTGATTTTTACAGAAAAAGCACTACCAGATTTCTGAATCCTCGCAGGTCTAGACAACAACTGAAGTAAACGTCGGTTTAATCCCCGCCCATAGGACGGGGTTTTATGACACGCAATAAACAACAATTATACGCTAAACGTACTGTCGCCGCTATTCCCCCAAATAGGTGTAGGACTGGAGAGTCTTGTCCAGAAGCTCCATGAAGTGGCTGCTCTCCTCGATCGAGATTTTCCTAAGCGCAACCCCTTTTTCAAGATTGTCGCGGACCTGCTGAAGGATTTCGTTTCCGTTGTACTGCACGTATTTCAAGCTCTCCCATACGGCATCGCCGTTTATGACCGTATCGATCTTGTAATTGGTCTTTTTATTGAAGGTGATGTGGACCGCGTTCGTATCACCGAATAGGTTGTGCATATCCCCCAGTATCTCCTGATAGGCGCCGATCATGAAAAAACCGATGAAATAGTTTTCGTTGCTCTGGATCTTGTGCAGCGGGAGAAATTTTGTTCTGCCGTTCTCGCCGACGAAACTGGTGATCTCACCGTCCGAATCACAGGTAATATCGGCTAGTGATGCGATCACATCGGGTTTTTCATCCAGCCGCTGGAGAGGGACAATGGGAAACAGCTGGTCGATGGCCCATGAATCCGGAACCGACTGGAAAATAGAAAAATTAGCGAAATAAGTCTGGCGAAGACTGATCTGAAAATTCTGCAGTTCCTCCGGGATCGGTTTTATCCTCTCCACGATGCTGTTTATTTTGCGCATTATCTTTGCGCACAGCCATTCCGCTACAGCCCGGTCATTCAGGTTCAGGTAGCCGAGATTGAAAAGGCTAACCGCTTCCTGGATGAGCTGGATGGTATCGTGATAATCTTCCCGAAGCGAATATCGGTCTATACTCTTATAGATATCAACCAGTTTGATTACCGTGGGCGACAATTTTTCAGGCTGAAGCAGAAGCGGTTCGAAATCCGGCATCCGGTCCTGGGTGTTTGTATTCAGTATGTTGGCTACCAGGACCGAATAATGGGCAACGATCGCCCGACCCGATTCGGATATGATATTCGGGCAGGCAATACCTTCGGCATCACAGATGTTCTTTATCTGGTAAATTACATCATTGGCATACTCCTCGATAGAATAGTTCACGCTGGAAAAATAGCTTGATTTCGAGCCGTCATAATCGACCCCCAGGCCTCCGCCGATATCGAGATACTCCAGATCGACCCCCAGTTTTTTCATTTCCACGTAGATGCGTGTCCCTTCGATCAGCGCATTCTTGAACTTGTCGATCTTGGTGATCTGGCTGCCGATATGGAAATGTAGAAGTTTTATGGTGTCGATGAGCCCATTTTTTTTCAGCAAATCGATGGCGGTTATTATCTCGGATATCCGCAGGCCGAACTTCGCGTCTTCACCGCCGGACGTCGCCCATTTTCCCGTCCCTTTTGAAGACAGTTTCACACGGATACCCAGTTTCGGTACAATACCGGTCTGCCGGGAAAGCTCGATGACCTTTTCCAGTTCGAACAGTTTTTCAACGATGATCGTGATGTCATAGCCTACCCTGGTTGCATACAGGATCGTTTCGATGAATTCGTTATCCTTGTAACCGTTGCAGATAATGGGGAGGCTGTTGCTGGTGGAGACTGAAATCGCCGCGACCAGCTCGGGCTTTGAGCCGATTTCCAGTCCTATCCCGTATTTCTTCCCGAAACTTGTGATCGCTTCCACAACCTGACGCTGCTGGTTCACCTTTATGGGATAAAACGTCTGGTATTTTGCAGGGTAATTATTCTCCTGGATCGCATTTTTGAAGACGCGGTTGATGGAGGAGATGCGCCCCTCTAGGATGTTCATGAACCTGAGGAGGATTGGGGGTTTGATCTTCCGTTTGATAAGGTCATCGACAAGCGACTTCAGCTCGATCGAATACTTCGAATTGGGGGAAGGGTGAGCGCAGATGTTCCCTTTTTTGTTGATGGAGAAAAAATCCGCCCCCCAATTATCGAGATTGTAAATCTTTGTGGAATCGTTAATTGACCAACGCGCCATATCGGTTACCAACTTTCTAAAAAATGTATTCAGAGTCAGAATTCAAAATCTGGAATTCACCCCTTCTCGAACTTATTGCCACAGAACCCAGTCCCTGATCACTAATTTTAAGACAGACGGTTCTTGAAGTCCTCGTACGTGAAACTGCGCACGACCATGAGCGAACCTGTCCGCGGTTCAAATGTGCAGATGTGCGGAAGGCGGATGCCATTGAAGGTCGTGTTCTTGACCATGGTATAGTGGGCCATATCAAGAAATGCAAGCCGGTCGCCGATACGCAGCGGCCTTGCAAACGACCAGTCGCCGATGACGTCCCCAGCCAAGCACGACGGGCCGCCAAGGCGGTAGGTATGGGCTTTCCCTCCTGGATCGAACCCACCGTGGATGCCTGGCCGGTAGGGCATCTCCAGCACGTCAGGCATGTGGCAGGTCACCGACACATCCAGGATGGCGATCGCCATCTCATTGCGGACAATGTCAAGGACCTCGCCTACAAGGACACCGGTGTTCAAGGCTATCGCCTCACCCGGCTCCAGGTAGATTTCCAGGCCGTACTTCCCATGAAAATGGCTGATAAGTTCTACCAGCCGGTCAATATCGTATCCCGGCCGGGTGATGTGGTGACCACCCCCGAGGTTGAGCCATTTCATCTGTGGCAGAAACTCTCCGAACTTCTCCTCGAATACCCGTGCAGTCCGCTCCAGCGGCTCGAAGAGCTGCTCGCAAAGGGTATGGAAATGGAGCCCTTCCACCCCTTCAAGCGACCGCCCTTCGAACTCCTCCCGGCGGATCCCAAGGCGGGAGCAGGGCGCGCAGGGGTCATAGAGAGGGGTTTGCACTTCCGAATGCTCGGGATTAACGCGCAAACCTATAGAAACACGGCCTGCATGTTTTTGCCAGAGCGGCCGGAACCGCTCCAGTTGATCGAAAGAGTTGAATATCAGATGGTTCGAGCTCTCCAACAATTCAACAACATCGGACTCGCGGAGTCCAACTGAAAAGCTGTGTACCTCACGACCGAACTCCTCGCGCCCAAGGCGCGCCTCCCAGGGGGAACTGGCGCAGACGCCGTGGAGGGTCTCCCGGATGATCGGGAAAATGCTCCACATGGCAAACCCCTTGAGAGCTAGCAATATCTTCGCTCCGCTCCTCTTTTGGACCGTGTCCAACACAAAGAGATTTTCCCGCAGCCGCCCCAGATCGACCACGTAGGCGGGTGAAGGGGAAAGTTGGAGGATTTTTTCAATATCTATTCCGGTCAAGCGCTTGCACTCCATACAACAAACTATGGGCTTAATTTACCCTCCCACATATTAAAGAAACCTCTCTGTGCCTGCCGTATCAAAAAGCAGGCTCCGACTAAGAAACGTCAGATTTGCGTTGATGACAGCGACGGTGAGCAGGTGGCGACAGAGGCGTAGCAGTGTTGCGTCGAGGATCCTCCGCAGGAGCTGGTGCCGTCAGTGCGAAAATACAATGTTTCTCAAAGCTCCAGCCACTCTTCACTCTCGACCACCACATGCGGCAGCCCCATCGCGGCGAGCTTCACCAGGAACGGATCGGGGTCGAACTGCTCCATGTTCCAGACCCCCGGTTTGTGCCATTTCCCGGTCAGCATCATGATGCCGCCGACTACAGCCGGCACCCCGGTGGTGTAGCTTATGGCCTGAGACTTGACCTCCCGGTAACACGCCTCATGGTCGCAGATGTTGTAGATGTAGACCTGCTTCCGCTTTCCTTCCCTGATTCCCCTGGCGACGACGCCAATGCAGGTTCGCCCCTTGGTCAAAGGCCCCAGGCTACCAGGATCGGGGAGGACCGCTTTGAGAAACTGCAGGGGAACGATCTTCTGGCCGCCAAATTCCACCTCGTCGATGCGGGTCATGCCGACGTTCTGCAAGACCTCCAGGTGCTTGAGGTAATTGTCGGAAAAGGTCATCCAGAACTGGGCCTTGCGGATGGTCGGGATATGCTGGACGAGCGACTCCATCTCCTCGTGGTACATCCGGTAGATGTTCATCGACCCAATCCCATCGGGGAAGTCGTAGCTTCGTTTGGTTGCGAGCGCCGGGGTCTCGATCCATTGGCCATTCTCCCAATGACGGCAGGGGGCGGTCACCTCACGGATGTTGATTTCCGGGTTGAAATTGGTGGCAAACGGCTGGCCGTGACTACCGGCGTTGGCGTCGATGATGTCGATCTCTTCAACGACGTCCAGATAACGCTTGGCCGCCAGTGCGGTGAAGACATTGGTCACACCCGGATCGAAGCCGCTTCCCAGAAGCGCCATCAGCCCCTTTTCGCGAAACCGGTCCTGGTATGCCCACTGCCAGCTGTATTCGAAATGGGCGGTGTCACGCGGCTCGTAGTTGGCGGTGTCGAGATAATCAACCCGCGTCGCCAGGCAGGCGTCCATGATTGTCAGGTCCTGATAAGGGAGGGCCACATTGATGACGAGTTTAGGCTTTTCCCGTTCTATCAGTTCGACGAGCTCTGGAACATTGTCCGCATCGACCCGTGCGGTCTTGATGGGATAGTCGATCTGCGCTGCAATGGCCCGGCACTTCGACTCCGTGCGTGATGCCAGGGTGATGGCAGTGAATACGTCGGCCGCCTGGGCACATTTGTGGGTGACGACCCCGCCGACCCCGCCTGCCCCGATTATCAGTACGTTGCTCATCTTTATGTAACTCCTTTTATTCTATGTTCTAAACGACATACAACAGGTAACTACAGTTTTTAAATTATAACTATGCGGCAAGGAGAACGCACCGGAAGCTTACCTGGAAGGTGCGTAGGAGATGCCAACGACTTAGCCAACGCAATTAGCGCTGAAAGATGGCTTTGCCTAATAATAAAAGGTAGGTGGAGTTACCACCCATAATATCTTCGCCTGCCCCTTGCCGAGATTTTTCACCATATGCCTCTTGTCCGAGGTGAAATAGAAGCATTCATCCTTCTTCACCGTATAAAGACGGTCATCGAGCCGGATCTCGACTTTTCCGAGCAGGACAAAGCCAAACTCCTCCCCCTCGTGAAATGTCTGTTCCTCCATCTCCGCGCCGGGATCAAGGGTAACGAGAACCGGGTCCATTCCTCGATTCTGGGCGCCGGGCACCAATAATTCAACCCTGATCTTATCGGCGTCAGTGGCCTGTACCCGTGCGTCCTTGCCGAAGACAATGTCCTCTTCGGTGGTCTCGCTGAAAAACTCCTGCATACTGACCCCGACCACATCGAGAATGTCCTTCAGCGTGGCTATGGAAGGAGATGTGGCGTCGTTTTCCAGCTGGGAAATGTATCCCTTGGTAAGGTCAGCGCGGCTGGCTAATTCTTCCTGGGTAAGAGAATTTATCATTCTGAGCCGTTTCAAGCGCTCACCGATCTTCAAGAAATCCTCCGGATAAAAGTTTAGTAATTGTAAACTTTTTATTCTGATCCCAGTTTAGCCATTCTAAACATATTGTCAACAGAAAAGTTTAGCATTTATAAACTTTATGTTTAAAGGTCAGGGCAAGGGGTCGGTTTATTTTATTGACTTTTTTGCCGGGATTTATTACCTATCTTAGGTCAGTGGTCTGAAGTTTGAGGTTAAAGGAGTGAACAATGCTTAAAGATAAAACCATAGGCTTCATAGGCGGTGGGAACATGGCTGAAGCGTTGCTCAAGGGGTTATTGGCAGGAGGTGCGACGGCGGCCAGCCTTGTCGTCGCCGAGCCCCACGCCGAACGGCGGAGCCTTCTCACCAAAAATTACTGCTTAAACTGTGTTGAAGACAACGCCGCGGTTGTCGCCGGCAGTGACGTTATCATCTTGGCGGTGAAACCCCAGATGGCCGTTACGGTCTTGAAAGAAATCGGGGCCACTGAAACAGTAGGAAAACTCTTTATCTCCATAATGGCCGGAGTGAAGATCGCGGCCATCGAAGGGGCTTTCCCGGGGAAGGTCCGGGTGGTACGGGTTATGCCAAACACCCCTGCGCTGGTCCTGGAAGCGGCGTCCGCCATCGCTCCAGGCGCTTATGCCACTGCCGAAGATGTGTCCCTGGCCCGCCGCATCTTTGAGCTGGTTGGGAAGGCCTGGCTGGTGGAAGAAAAGCTTTTGGACGCCGTTACCGGCCTCTCCGGCAGCGGTCCGGCGTATGTGCTGACCTTTATCGAGGCCCTTTCCGATGCCGGGGTGAAAAACGGCCTCCCTCGCGATATCGCTACCGGCCTGGCCGCCCAGACGGTCTTCGGCACGGCGAAACTGCTCCTCCAGACTCATGAGCACCCTGCCATGCTCCGGGACAAGGTGACATCACCAGGTGGCACAACGATTGCCGGGCTGCACGTCCTGGAAAAAGAAGGGTTCCGCGGCACCATCATGAATACGGTGGATGCCGCAACGGTCCGTTCCCGGGAGTTGGGAGAAAAGATTTAACCCTTATCCCGGTTTATTGATTCATAGAGCTCTATCTGCTCCTGCAGAGAAAGCTTCTTTCCTCCCGACTTTTTATGGCTGCGGCAGAGATGGCAGCGGTCATCCCCGCACCACTGGCAGAACCGGCAGTCGGGGCAGGGATGTTTCTTTGGGCTATCATTTGCAGATGACATAGACATTTTTATAGATGCAAAGTGCGAGGTTCAAGACTTTGTCTTTGAGCTTTAACTTTGAACTAGGATTGGTTTTTTCAAAGTCAATAGACTATGTTCCGTTTCGGCGCCGTCCCCACCAGTATCTGAGTAAACGCCTTTCCCTGGTCAGCATTGATCATCAGGTATCGCGGCAGTTTCATGACACTATCGGCTGCGGTAGCGTGACGGTGCTCTATGGTGAAGGTGGCAATGTACCCCGCTTTAGCGGCCTTTTTCAGAAGATAGTCGTCATAGATGCCGAAAGGCCATGCAAGCATATCCACCTTTACCCCCAGTTCCTTCTCGATCCGCGCCTTCGACTTAGTAAGCTGCATATCAACCGATTTGTCGAACTCCGCCGGCCGCATTTTTTTCCGGTCCTTCTTGAAATTCGGATGCCAGAAAGTATGCCCCTGGAAATCGAACAACCCGGTCTGTTTCAACGCCCGCAACTGATCCCAGGTCAAGGCGTACTTGGCGTTGGAGATGGCGGAAGGATAAATGAATACCGTCACCGGCACGTTGTATTTCTTCACCAGCGGCAGCATGTCGCTGTATACCGATTTGTGGGCGTCATCCTCCACGATAACCACCGATTTTGCAGGAGGGGGTGGCCCCTTCTTCAGATACCAGTCCACCAGTTGGCGCAGGCGAATGACCTTATAGCCATTGTTCCGCAGATAGCGCAGATGTTCCTCGAAAACCGAAGTCTTTATGGTCATGCCGTCAACAACGGCAGGGCCGAGGCGGTGATAGAGGAGGATCGGGACATTTACTCCCTTTACTGCGGCCGGGGCGTTCGTTTTCAGATCATCGGGTTTGGCGGCAAAGGAAACAAGTGATGTGACGCAGATTAAGATTAATACCAGCATCAGGAAGCGCAATTTCATCAGCAGAAAACCTCCGGGGACTATTATGGATTAATTATATAAAATAAATAATCACGATTGAATTGATTAAATTTATGCAAGGGCAGAGTGATTTTTGGATACCTTCTGAATATGCTGGAGGCCCTATTTTGAATATCCTGTTCATTCCTGTTATCTTATCCCCAGTGAAGTAAAACACCGTCGTTCAGGGCGGGGATCTAAGGCACGGCGGTGGCTTGTTTTTTCTCTTTCCATAATGTATAAGTTCCTTATTTCCTTGACAATCGGTATGGGGTTTCTGACGGTCACGGCCGCCAGAGTAAAACCAGTGCCAACATAGTCAGGTATTTTGCGGAGTTTTTGCATATGGTGAAAACCAAGCCTGAATATTTTGACCTGGCCTAAAGAAATCAAAACTCCGAGTAGTAGGGTAGGGCACTCCCGAATTGAAGCCTGCTGAGAAGACCGGTTGTAAACGGCTCAATGAAGCAGGAACTTAAAAGGTCTAGCCTTTGGAATCCTCGGCCTTCACAGGCCGGGGAGGATGTCAAGATTTCTGGTTTTGTCCCCTGGTTTCAAAATTGTCGTTTATAGAAGTCCAGTTTTAGTCTCAAAAAGCCTCTATAGATACTCTCTTTCACCGAAAATGGCCGAGCCGACCCGTACCAAGGTCGCGCCCTCGGCGATGGCCACCTCGAAATCTCCGGACATCCCCATGGAAAGCTCCTTCATCTCCACATCCGGAATATCCTCCGCGGCGATTGCCTCGGAGATGCGCCGCAGTTCCCGGAAATATGGGCGCGCCCCTTCTGGATCATCATAGAACGGCGGCATGGTCATAAGCCCTCTGATCCGCAGATGCGGAAATAAGGCCACCTGGCGCACCAGGTCGAACACCTCCATGACGCTGGTACCGCATTTCGTCTCTTCACAGGCGATATTCACCTCGATCAGCACATCGCAGACACGCCCCACTTTTCCCCACTGCCGGTCGATCTCCTGCGCCAACGACAACCGGTCCACGGTATGGATCATGGTGACCAAGCCAGTGATCTGCCTGACCTTGTTGCTCTGCAAGTGGCCGATGAAGTGCCACTCGACAGGCGCGGTTATTTCCCTTGCCTTGGCCACCAGTTCCTGCACGTAATTCTCGCCGAAAAGCCTCTGCCCGCTCCGCGCCGCTTCGTCCACGAAGGCTGCCAGCTTGGTCTTGGTAACCGCCACCAGGCGCACCGTAGCCGGATCACGGCCGGCCTTCAGGGCCGCGGTCTGGATCTTATCAAGAACGGTCTTCAGGCTAATGGCTATGGTCATGCGAAATCCTGAACAAAAGGAAAACCAATTTATCCACGAAGGGGAACTAAGGAATACCTCTTTTGCCTTTCCTCGTGTCCTTCGTGTACAAGGAATAAGCTCGATTGTAAAGAGGCCGTTTTGAATAATATATCTCTGGAAAAAGACATTTTAATACTTGCGTGTTTTTGTGACAAGTTTTTGTAATATCGGGTGCTAAGCACCAATGGCGCCGATTCGCCTCAGTGCCTCGATCACCTCGCAAAGCGGCAACCCAACCACGTTGGTATATGACCCCTCAATACGCTCCACCATGTGGGCCGCCCCCCCCTGGATCGCGTAAGCGCCGGCCTTGTCAAACGGACAGCCACTGGCAATGTAGTTACGAATCTCATCGTCGCGCAGATACTTGAAATAGACCCGTGTTGTTGTCGTGTCGCAAAGTAGGCCGTCCTTAGCCTTGTCGTAAACGGCATAGCCGGTAATTACCGCGTGTGAGACACCCGAAAGTTTGCGAAGCATCCTCTCGGCATCGGCAACGTCCTTAGGCTTTCCCATGATCTCACCATCACATAAAACAATCGTGTCGGCGCCGATAAAGAACCGGCCATCGATCCGCGCCGCCACTTCGAGCGCCTTGTCGCGGGCTAGCCGGAGAACATGGTCCAGAGGGCCTTCCCCCGGCAGGATATCTTCAGAGACATTGCCGGCGAAAACAACAAAGTCAATCCCGGCAGAAGCAAGCAGTTCCACGCGGCGCGGCGAGGCAGATGCCAGAATTATCTTATCTTCCGCCATCGTCCCTCTCCTTCCTGACCCGGAGAACGTTTCCCGTGCATTTCAGCTCATGGATTTCTGGTCCCTTCACTTATTTTTACACTCCTTCTTGCGGATAAAAGGGAGCAGGAGAGAAATGCCGATGATTATCACTCCCCAAAGAATCCTCGGCATCTGTCCGTAAATAATACCGGATATGAGTGTGAAGAGCCCCATGAGAATCAGCAGCACCTCAAGGGAAAACAGCCTGCCGATGAGCGATATTTCCTGTTTTTCCTTGTCCTTGTCCATAAAATCCTCTGTAAGGTCGAATCTATGTATTCTCCCGGATATCGGGCGATCACAAGGATCGCCCCTCCAAAATCCTAATCCATTGATCAATCGCCTTAAGCGCCCGTTCGGCGAGCCTCTGCCGGCGCTCCTTTTTTCCCACCCTGCCAGGCAGTTCCGGGAAGAGGCCGTAATTCACGTTCATTGGCTGGAAGGTTCGCGCCTCGGTATTGGTGATATGCCGCGCCAGCGCCCCCAGAGCTGTGGCAGGAGGAGGGATCAGCGCCACGCCGCCAAGGGCGAGCCGTGCTCCGCTCACCCCAGCGAGAAAGCCCATGGCCGCAGACTCCGCATAACCCTCGACTCCGGTAATCTGTCCGGCAAAGAGGATGCGCGAATCGCTTTTAAATTGCAATGTCGGCAAAAGGAGCCTCGGCGCATTGATGAAAGTGTTCCGGTGCATGGAACCAAGCCTGACGAACTCGGCATGCTCAAGCCCCGGTATCAACCGCAGTATGCGCCTCTGCTCCGGGTAGGTAAGCCTGGTCTGCAGACCGACCAGATTGTACATGGTCCCTTCACGGTTTTCCAGGCGGAGCTGCACCACGGCATGGGGCTCGGCACCCCTACGCGGGTCAACAAGGCCGACCGGCTTCATGGGGCCAAAGCGGAGAGTCTCCCTTCCCCGCCGAGCCATTTCCTCCAACGGTATGCATCCTTCAAAGTGTATCACTTTTTCGAATTCTCGGTAGGGGACTTTTTCCGCCGCCAGGATTTCTGTTACAAACGCCTGGTATTCCGACTCGCTTAAGGGACAGTTCAGGTAATCCTCCCCATCTCCCTTGCCATAGCGGGAAGCGCGAAACACTCTGGTCATATCAATGGAACTGGCCGTGACTATCGGGGCAATGGCATCATAGAAATAGAGGTAGTCACCGGTTAAGGCACGGATTCTCTCCGCCAGTGCATCGCTCGTCAAAGGTCCGGAAGCAATGATGACGACACCGTCAGCGGGGATATCCGTGACCTCGCCGCGGATGACCTCGATCAGAGGGTGTGCCGCAATCTTGGCCGTGATATATAGGGAGAATGCCTCCCTGTCCACCGCCAGAGCACCGCCGGCCGGGACGCGAGTGGCGTCGGCCGCCGCTATGAAGAGGGAGCCGATCCGCCGCATCTCCTCCTTGAGGAGACCCACAGCGTTTTCCAGCGACTCCCCGCGCAGGGAATTGGAGCAGACCAGTTCCGCCAGGCCGCTGAGATTGTGGGCGGGTGAAAATTTTACCGGCTTCATTTCGCGCAGGGTAACCCGCACTCCACGTTCCGCGGCTTGCCAGGCGGCCTCGCAGCCTGCCAGGCCGCCGCCGATTATGGTTATATCTTTTTGAGGATTATTCACAAGACAAAGACATTCCAGCGGCTCTCATTTCCCGCAGCATTTCTTGTACTTGGCGCCGCTGCCGCACGGGCAGGGCTCATTGCGTCCAACCTTGTTGACGATGAGGGGTTTAGGTCTGACCATGGCGCCTTCGGTGAAAAACCACGCCCCTTTTTCCCTTTTGAAACAGGCCGACTCGTGGTGCTCGCGCAGAGCCCCCTTCAGCCGGTAACGGGCGATGAATTCGACTTCGCCGTCGTTATCCTTTACCGCGCCACCTTGGCTTCCAACGATCTCGAGCCCCTCCCATTCCGCGCTCTCGGCCCACTCCTTTGTCCCCTTGTGATCGTATCCCTGCCGATGGTCTGGATGGGTAGTCTCAAAGAGGAAATCCATCTTAATGCATGTATAGGCGGAATAGCGTGCCCTCATCAGTTGCTCAGCCGTTTCGGCCGACCTTGCCCCGGTTATTATCGGTTCGCAGCATGCGGAAAAGGAAACTTCGCTCCCGCAAGGACAGTTACTCATTTTTGAATTCTCCTTCATGATCTGTTTTATTGAGCAAGGCGGACATTATCGGAAAAAAGGCGAGAACTCGATCCTCGCCCTTTTGAACCATATCGCAACCTGTGGGAAAGCAAGCTTACTTCTTCTCCTTCCCCCCTTCCTTGTAGTTGCACTCCTCCTTCGGGCATTTGAGGAACTCCCCTTCCCGCTTATAGACCTTCTTCACCAGGAGCGTAAAGCCGCATTTCGGGCATTCCTTCTCAACCGGCTGGTCCCAAAGGGCGAACTTGCACTGGGGATAGCGATTGCAGGAGTAGAACAATTTCCCATAACGTGACTTTTTCTCGGTCAGTTCACCTTGTTTGCAATCCGGGCAGGTGACGCCGGTGCCCCTGGGTTTCACCAACGGCTGGATGTTTTTGCACACCGGGTAACCGGAGCAGGCGAGGTATTTGCCGTAACGCCCCTCCCTGATCAGCATGGGATTGCCGCACTTGGCGCATTTTTCCTCGGAATAGACCGGCTCTGCAGTCTCGGTCTTCTCCTTTTCCATTTTGCGGATGAATTTACACTCCGGATAGCCGGAACAGGCGAAAAACTTGCCGAACCTGCCGAGCTTTACCACCAGCTCTTTTCCGCATTCAGGACATGATTCGCCGGTGGACTCGGTAGTCAGGGCAGATTTGCTGATTTCGCCCTCCTTCTGCTTCAAAAGGGCATAGAACGGTTCCCAGAATTCGTGAAGAAGGGGCTTCCATAGTTTTTCACCACGGGAAATCTGGTCCAGTTCTTCCTCCAGATGAGCGGTGAAATTATAATCCACATATTTGGTAAAATGGTTGACCAGGAGGTCGTTCACCACCATTCCCACATCTTCCGGGATAAAGCGCTTTTTGTCGAGCCTTGTATATTTCCGTTCGACCAGGGTGTTCAGGATGCTGGCGTAAGTGGAAGGCCGGCCGATGCCGTATTCTTCCAGGGTCTTGACCAGGGTCGCTTCCGAATAGCGCGGCGGGGGCTGGGTGAAATGCTGCTCGGGGAGGAGTTTAATAAGAGCGAGATGTTCCCCTTCGGCAAGCGGCGGCAGCACCCCTTCTTTTTCTTCGGATTCGTCGTCAACCCCCTCGATATAAAGCTTCATGAAACCGGGAAAGCGGATGACCGTACCGCTGGCTCTGAACCGGAAGCCGCTACCGGCGCTGATCTCGACCGTAGTCTGGTCCAGGAGCGCTTCGGCCATCTGGCAGGCCACGGTCCGCTTCCAGATCAGCTCATAGAGCCTGAACTGGTCAGGGGTCAGAAACTTCTTCAATTCCACGGGGGTCTTGTCGATATAAGTTGGGCGGATCGCTTCATGGGCCTCTTGTGCGTTTTTTGCCCTGTTCTTGAAGAAACGCGGTTTGGCCAGGGCGTACTCTTTACCATAGAGAGCGGTTACAACCTCACGCGCCTCGGTGAGTGCCTGCGTGGAAAGGACTACGCTGTCGGTCCGCATATAGGTGATCAGGCCCGCAGTTCCCTCACCTATATCGATCCCTTCATAAAGTTTCTGGGCGGTCATCATGGTCTTCTTTGCGGAGAAGCCGAGCTTGCGTGCTGCTTCCTGTTGCAAGGTGGAGGTCGTAAACGGGGGGGCAGGGCTCCTTTTGCGCTCGCTCCGGGTGATCTTTTCCACCAGGTAGGCACACTCCGGTCGTGCCTGGCATTCCTCCAGGGCACTGACTATCCCCGCGGCCGCCTGTTGATCGGGAATATCGAATTTACCCAGTTTCCTCCCCTGCACCTCCACCATGCTAGCGGTAAAGTTCTGCCGGGCCGAGTTCGCCAGTTGGGCGTCAATGGTCCAGTACTCTTGCTCCCGAAACGCCTGGATCTCCTTTTCCCGTTCACAGATGAGGCGCAGGGCCACAGATTGCACCCGCCCTGCGGAGAGGCCGTATCTGATCTTCTTCCAGAGAAAGGGAGAAAGGTTGAAGCCTACCAGGTAGTCGAGGACGGAACGGGCCTGCTGGGCGTCAACGAGGTCGAGCAAAATATCACGGGGATTAGTTACCGCATCGACAATGGCGTTTCTGGTAATTTCGTGGAACACCACCCGCCGCACCGGGATCTCCGGTCTCTTCTTATCGAGCCCCAGGGCTGCCAGTAGGTGCCAGGCGATCGCTTCCCCTTCTCGGTCCGGGTCAGTGGCCAGGAGCAAGGCATCGCTGTTTTTCAGCTCTTTTTTTATGGCGTCGAGATGTTTTTTGCTTTCGGGAAGGACGGCATATTTCGGAGTGAAATCATTCTCGATGTCCACTGACCCCTGCTTGCTCGGCAGGGCGCGCACATGTCCATACGAGGCAAGCACCCGGAAATCCTTGCCGAGAAACTTTTCAATGGTCCTGGCCTTGGCTGGTGATTCGACGATAACGAGATTACGGGACATATTTCCACCTTGGCGTCGTCCGCTCTAATAATGTTGTTGAAAAACAACTACGGGGCTGCTCTTAGGTCTTGTCTCGGCCATTCCTCCGCTCACTGCAGAGCGCCTTCACGGGTCCAATTCGCTCTGCAAATTGGACCGCTCGCTCAAGAGCTCAATGTACTTCCGTGTACGCCTTGCTTTTCGCTCGCTTATGCCGTGCTTCCCAGACGACCCATGAAGTTTTTCAACAGCCTGCTAAAGCTTTTTTCACCTCAAAAGTTTAAATTAAACAACAGCTAAATACTTAAGTGACTACTGAAATGTCCAATTTTGTGCAAGGTCAAGGAAGGCGAGCTATCCCGTGGAGGCGAACTGCAGGTTGGCCGCACAAGAGATTGCGAAGAGTGACGCAGAGCTTGCGCAAAAGTGGACGTTTCATGAGATGGCAAAATTTGCCCGGGAGCTGCATTATCGCCTCCTTAATCTCCAGGCGGAGTAAAATAGCTGAAACATCCCTCACTGTCAATGCACTTTTTATAATGATGACGTCGATATGGAGCGGAGAACCGGCCGAAAGGGTGTATGACGCGGCTTCCTGCACATAAGGCTGAACCCCGGCTAGGGGCCTGCTCGATACCATTCTTGCTCCGCCAATGCGGTAGCTCTTCCAGGATTTCCCCCCACTACAAGCAATCCGCAGGAAATATCGCTGATGATGTGGTTCCGGCGGGGGAAGTTCTCGGCCAAAGGCAGAATCCCCATGGGAAGCTCTGATAAAATCGCCCATGACACGGCCATCTGATTTGAAGAGTCTCTGGTCTTCCGTGGGATATGTCCTGATGCGCCTGCCGCAGTTTTTAGCGCCGCGATGGACAGCCGCTTCGATTCCCCTGGCAATTCCGGAAAGCACTGTGACCACAAGGGCGGCCAGTTCTCTGGTTAGTCTGGTCGTGGTTAAAAGTCAGCATGTCGAAGCACAGCGCGATCCGACAACGGCAGTTGCCAGCTCCATTCCCTCCGGTTCACCTTCCACAGCGAGGAATAGCGGAGTATCGTGAATCTCCAGCAGGAACTTAAGATTAATCCCATGCGAGGAAATTGGCGATCCCGACCCCTGTTTTCTTCACCACCTCGCACCCTCGCTTGGCAAACGCCCCTTGATTATGACTCTTGATGGAAGCGACGACCACCGCATTGATCCACCTGACCTGGGCCAGTGCCGACTCCGAGTCTTGAACGCCCATTGCTGGGTGTCAAAAAACTACATCATCCAGCTAAAAATCATGTTCCCCAACGGGGGAGGGATTTCAGGGCAAAGAGATTCATAAGTTAATTCATTGTACCGAGGCCCTGTAGTTTTACACAAAAAAAGACCGGTCTTTTGACCGGCCCTGAGCATGGCAAAGCTCAATTGCTCTTTTTCAGTTCCACCCGGTCCCCCAAATAAATAGTGTCGATATTTTTCACGACGAGCGCCGTAGAGGTGTTTTCCCCGACCTCCACAACCACCAGCGCGCCCAGCACGTCGACAGGCAATTTCACTGCCGGCCGGAGATCGTAAAATGTCTTTTCCAGGACCACATCCCTGACAACATAGAGCATGTTTCCGGATTTGAGCCCCTGCGCCCTGCCCAAGTCCAGATAGACGGCATCACCCTCGCCGATCGTGACATTGCCGCCCAGGTCTTCAACGATATACCCGGAAAGATCACGGTCGGCGGCCCTTAAATAAACTTCCCGTTTCCGCTCGCGATAGGGGAGGAGAAACGCCCCGACGCCGATTTCCAGAAAAGACTTGGTGATTATTGCCTTGGATCCCGCCTCTTCCATTTCCGAAAGCTGCAACGTTCCCAGAGGAACCACCTTGTCCCCGACTATGGCTTTGGTTTTCGGATGGCTCACCTCTCCCATTTTCCTGAAAATGGAATACCGCCCGCCCACCTTGGCCCCGCAGATCCGGCCTATGTCCGTGTAGACAACATCATTTTCCCCGATTAACAGCCTGTCCTGATACGTGGAGATGATAAAACCTGCAGGCCTGAGAGTTTTTTCCATCAGGAATCCTTCCCCCCCCTTGACCGTGAAACTCCTTTCCTGGGCGACTTCCTCGACAATCGCCTTCATCTCTTTTGTTTCTTTAGCGGCTTTGGGCTCTCCCCTCATTTCCTGCGTAGCCTCTTCCACCTCAATCCGGTCCGGATAAACCTTTATTTTCTGGCCGGGAAAAATCAGATGCGGATTGGTGATCTGTTGGGGATTACGGGCCCAAAGGTCAGGCCAGTAATGGGGGTCCTTTAGAAAGCGATCCGACAGTCCCCACAAGGTATCCCCTTTTTTGATCACGTAGATGGTTGGCTCATCATCTTGGGCAAAAGCCGTCTGAAAACCCGCAGAAACCATCGCCACCAGCACTGCAGCAAAAAGCATCCTTTTCATAGGCACCTCACGTAGATTAGGGCGGACAGGCCCTTAATTCCGGTTCAATCGTTCCCGGGCCTTTATGGCAGCCTGACTGTTGGGGTATTTGTCGATCAGCGCTTGTAACGCGCTCTTCGTCTTGGCCGGTTCATTCATATTAATGTAGGTATAACCAATTTTAAGCATGGCATCGGGGACTTTATTCCCTTTCGGATAGGTTGCAAGGAGCTTGTTAAATGCATCAAGCGCACGTGGATAATTGTGCTGAGTATAATAGCATTCCCCGATCCAGTACTGGGCATTCCCGGCATATTCACTCTTGGGGTAGGCTTTAATGAAATCCGCGAAGGCCTCAACAGCGCCGGGGTAATTGTTGGCGCTGTACAGGCCAAATGCCTTCACATAGGCAATCTGCGCCCCGCTCTCCTTATCGCCAGGGTCAGGGTCCTTGTTGACTACTTCTATGCGGGAGACAACATCTGATGCGGTTTCTGGATGCTTCTGCCGGGGAATCGAATCTATGGCCACCTTCATTTTGCTGAATGCCGGCATCAGTTCTTCCAGGACCGTGGAATTTGCATTGACCTGTTTCCGCAGTTCTTTCACCTCATTGGTCAATTCCGTCAGTCGCGCATTTGCAGCCGCATTTCCCTGGACAAGTTGCTCCATCCTGGTGTCCATCTCCATCTGCTTTTTCGTTATCACGTCGGTTGTGCTGCATCCGGAAATTGTTAGACATAAGGCAACAGGCCAAAAACGCTTAGTTAGTCGCATTGTCCCTCCTCCGGTAAATTTATCATAATTAAAGCCATTTCCCTGTTTTTGTCAAGGAGAAAGCGCCTTTTATGGTTTAATATCCTGCAAAAACGTGTTAACATGACTATAATTTTCAAACCAGATGAAATTTTTGCGAAAGTTGTCCCTCATTACGCACAACGTCAGATTCAGATGACTACAGGACGGTGAGGAGAAAGTGACGAATCAAAATTTGACTATAAAGGGAAGCTTTCGAAGAACCAATGCAGATTGCTCTGAATTATGGCGTTGTGAATAAATTTTCCCCCTCGACAGAGGAAGGTCGGCGATCTATTATTTCAAGCAACACCATGAAAAAGCCTGAACTGCTTGCCCCAGCCGGGAATATGGAAAAATTGCGGATCGCCATTCATTATGGCGCTGACGCCGTTTACCTAGGCGGAAAATCCTTCGGGTTACGTAACCTTGCCGATAACTTTTCTATTGCGGAGCTTAAGGAAGCCGTGGGATACGCCCATGACCGTCGGGTAAAGGTTTACCTGACTGTCAACACCTATCCGGACAACGCCGATCTGCCGGCGCTCGAGACTTACCTGGAAGAAACCGCCGCCATTCCGATCGATGCTTATATAGCCGCTGATCCCGGCGTTATCGGGCTGATCCGGAAGATCACCCCTGAGAGGGCTATCCACCTATCGACCCAGGCAAATACCACCAACTGGCGAAGTGCCTTGTTCTGGCAGATGCAGGGGATCAAAAGGATCAACCTGGCACGCGAAATGTCCCTGGACGACATGCGGGAAGTGCGAGAACGGGTGGACATTGAGCTCGAAGCCTTTGTCCATGGTGCCATGTGCATTTCCTATTCAGGCCGCTGTCTCCTCTCTAGTGTCATGGCTGGCAGGCACGCCAACCGTGGCGAATGCGCCCATCCCTGCCGCTGGAGCTACTCTCTGGTCGAAGAAACGCGTCCCGGTGAATATTTCCCTGTGCTGGAGGATGAAACCGGTACCTTCATTTTCAATTCCAAGGACCTCTGTCTCCTCCGCTACCTGCCGGAATTGGTGGGATGCGGTATCGACTCCCTGAAAATCGAAGGAAGGATGAAAGGGATCCATTACATCGCTTCAGTGATCAGGGTTTATCGTGAAGCGTTGGATCGTTTCCATGATGATCCGGCCAATTACCGCTGTCGGTCGGAATGGCTGGAAGAAATTTGCAAAATCAGCCATCGCGGCTACACAACAGGCTTTTTCCTGGGCCACCCGCAGGACCTAGACCAGGAATACCATTCCCGTTACACGAGAAGCCACGACATTGTCGGGATCGTGGAAAGGATGCTGGCGGATGGCACGTTGGTCATAGGTGTCAGGAACCGCTTGGCAACAGATGATGAACTGGAGTTTATCGGCCGTGGCATGGCCCTTGACCGCCATCTCCTCACGGAAATGACTGATGAAAAGGGTGAATCTCTTCAGGTAGCCAATCCCAACCAGCAGATTAGGGTCAGGGTCCCGTTCCATACGGAACAGTTTGATCTCATCAGGCGGGAAAGAAAATAACATCATAGGTTCCAATCAATCACCACTACAAAATCACAAATTGATGCAAACCTGGCACAATCATTTCTGCAGATTGTGGGATCCACCCCTCTGTATTTGCCGTTTTTGGGGGAAATGATTTAAAGAGCCTACAAGGGATTGTGCATATTTCTCCCAGGCTATTGGGAAAGTGCCCATCACAAATCGCTTACAACCCTTTCTTTATCAATCGTTTCTCTGCACATGTTATAGGATTCATCAAATTTGTTTGCACCGGCAGCGCTTTTGTGCAATAAATACTTGATTAATTTACTTCAGGAGGCACCCTTGCGCAGCGAGTTTCTCCCCTTTTCCATCCCTACCATCGAGGATGATGAAATCAACGAGGTGGTCGATTCGTTGAAATCGGGATGGATCACTACCGGGCCAAAGGTTAAACGCTTCGAGGAAGCGTTCAAGGCTTACGTAGGGGCGCCTTACGCAGTCCCCTTGAGTTCCGCCACAGCCGGCCTACATCTCGCTTTTCTCTCCCTTGGGCTCATTGAAGAGGACGAGATCATCACCACGCCGATGACCTTTGCCGCCACCGTCAGCATGATTGTCAGGGCCGGGGCACGGCCTCTGCTTGCCGACATCGATCCCGACACCCTGAATATCGGCGTAGAAAAGATCCGCGAGAAGATAACGGAGAGGACAAAGGCGATTGTACCAGTCCATTTCGCCGGTCAGCCGTGCGACATGGACTCGATCCTTGCCCTGGCGGATGAGTTCAACCTGCAGGTGATAGAGGACGCAGCCCATGCCGTCGGCACCGAATACAAGGGAAAGCGGATCGGCTCTTTCGATACCCTGTCGGTATTTTCGTTTCATCCGATCAAGAACATCACCACCGGCGAAGGGGGCATGGTCTGCACCCGCGACGAGGCGCTCGCCGAACAGATATCACTGATGAAGTTCCACGGCATGAGCCGGGAGGCGTGGAAGCGTTACGAGTCGAGCGGGACACCGAATTACGACATCATGCTTCCCGGCTTCAAGTACAACATGATGGATATCCAGGCGGCCATCGGCATCCACCAGTTGCGGAAACTGGACTCTTTCATCGCCAAAAGGAGCGAGATCGCCCGGTTTTACAACGCGGCCTTTGCCGACGTTGACGAGGTCAGGATTCCGGGTCTGGTCCCCTGGGACCACCGCCACGCCTGGCACCTCTATACTCCGCTCATCCGGATCGAGAAGCTAACTATTGATCGCGACCATTTCATGGATGAGTTGAAAAGGGCCAACATCGGCACCGGCCTCCACTTCAAGGCAGTTCATCACCACCCCTACTACCGCGAGACACTGAAAATTGCACCGGGAGAGCTTGCGAATGCCGATTACGCCTCGGACCGGATCCTGTCTTTGCCGCTCTTCCCGCGCATGACCATGGAGGACGCCAGGGACGTGGTGGAGGCGGTAAAAAACGTAATTGCACGGAACAGAAAATAGGTCAAACAGACGTATGTCAGAAAAGCCATACATATCCATAGTCATCCCGGTCTACAACGAGGAAGGGAACCTTAAGCCGCTGTTTGCCAGTCTCTTACCGGTGATGCAAAAGCTTGGCAAACCCTTCGAAATCATCTTCACCGATGACGGGAGCTGTGACCGGTCGCTGGCCATCCTTAAGGGGTTCGCCACGGAATTCCCGGAAGTTAAGGTGGTGGAATTCAACGGCAACTTCGGCCAGCACATGGCGATCCTCGCAGCTTTCGAGAAGAGTGCCGGCGAAATCGTCATCACCCTCGACGCTGACCTCCAGAACCCGCCCGAAGAAATACCGAAGCTGGTGGCAGAGATGGAGAAAGGGCACGATGTGGTGGGAAGCGTACGCCGGAAACGCCTTGACACTCTATTCCGCCGCATCGCATCGCGCCTCGTAAATATCGTCACCCGGAAGATTACCGGCATGCGGATGAGCGACTATGGCTGCATGCTGCGCGCCTACCACCGCGGCGTCATCGACAATATCAACCGCTGCCAGGAGACGACCACCTTCATTCCGGCCCTCGCCCAGACCTTTGCGACGAACCCCGGCGAGGTGGAGGTAGCTCATGCCGAGCGGATCGAAGGGGAGAGCAAATATTCCCTCTATAAACTGATCAGGCTCAACTTCGATCTGATGACCGGCTTTTCCGTGGTGCCTTTGCAGCTCTTTGCCTTCATCGGGTTTATCACAGCCCTTATTTCCCTCGCGTTTGCCATCTTTCTGCTCATCCGGCGCTTCATTGTCGGCGCGGAGGTAGAGGGGGTCTTTACCCTTTTCGCCATTCTCTTCTTCTTCGTCGGCATCACCATTTTAGGTATCGGGATCGTCGGCGAATATGTCGGGCGGGTCTATCAGGAAGTAAGGAAAAGGCCGAGGTATGTGATACGACGGACTCACGGGTTTGATAATTAAAGTACCAAATCCCAAACAGCGATTAATCAGTACAAGTCTTTTCTCTATTTAACTCCGTGCCAATGTGTCTCTGTGGCGGATTTTAAAGTGATTGCATGAACAGAGTTGTCGTCTGCGCCTACCACAACGTCGGTTACCACTGCCTGAAGGAATTGCTTCGCCAAGGGGCGGATGTGGCCATGGTCTTTACTCATGAGGACTCTCAGACCGAGGAAATATGGTTCGCCTCAGTGCGGGATCTGGCAGAGAAGCATGATATTCCCTGGCGGACAACGGACATTAATAAGCCGGAGAACATGGCCCTTATCCGTAAGATCGCTCCCGCGTTCATCTTCTCCTTTTACTACAGGAACATGCTAAGACAAGAGGTGCTTGACATCCCCCGAAAAGGCGCCCTTAATCTCCACGGCTCTCTCCTCCCCAAATATCGCGGCCGGGTGCCGGTGAACTGGGCCATCATCAACGGTGAAAGCGAAACCGGCGCCACCCTGCACTACATGGTGGAAAAACCGGATGCCGGCGATATAGTCGATCAGGAAAAGGTCCCCATACTCTTCACCGACACTGCTATCGATCTCTTCAACAAGGTGACAGAGGCGGCGGTGATGGTCATCGGCCGGAGCTGGCCTCTCCTGGCGGCGGGAACGGCCCCCCGCATTCCCATGAACCTCGCGGCAGGGAGTTACTTCGGTGGCAGGAAACCGGCCGACGGCCGTATCGACTGGACTAAGGGTGCGGTGCAGATTTATAATTTAGTCCGTGGCGTTACCCACCCCTACCCCGGTGCATTTACGTATCTTGACGGTAGAAAAGTGACCATCTGGCGGGCCTGGCCGGTGGAAGGAAAGGGCGAGCCGGGGCGGGTAGTTTCGCTGAATACGCTACTGGTCGGCACCGGTGAAGGGCTGCTAGAAATCAGATCGCTGCAGATCGAAGGTGAGGAGGAAGTATCGCCATCCACCATCATCGACTGCGAAAAACTAAACGCAGCAATGTTTCGAAATTCATGAAAAACCCAACAGTTTCAAAAAAAGGCGCCGTATGCAAGGCACCCAGCTGCCTTTGCCAGGGAGTACCCCTTGGTACGTTGAGGTCAAGGCGCGCATGGTAACGCCTCAGACAGCCCCTTATTAAAGCTATCACCGACAGGAGAAACAATGAAAGTACTCATTCTCGGCGTCAACGGCTTCATCGGCAACGCCTTGACCCACCGCATTCTTGGGACCACCGGATGGGAGGTCTACGGCCTTGACATGAGCAATGACAAGCTCGAGCACTCCATCGGCCACCCCCGCTTCCACTTTATCGAAGGCGACATCACAATAAACAAGGAGTGGATCGAATACAACGTCAAAAAGTGCGACGTAGTACTGCCGTTGGTGGCCATCGCCACCCCGATCACATATGTCAGGGACCCCTTGCGAGTCTTCGAGCTCGACTTCGAGGAGAACCTGAAGATCATCCGTCAGTGCGTGAAATACCGGAAACGGGTGATTTTCCCCTCCACCTCCGAGGTCTACGGCATGAGCCCGGACCGGGAGTTCAACGAAGAGGATTCCCCCCTCATGCTCGGCCCTATCAACAAGGAGCGGTGGATCTATTCCTGCGCCAAACAGATGCTAGACCGGGTGATCTATGCGTACGGCGCTCACGAAGGATTGCAGTACACCCTGTTCCGCCCCTTCAACTGGATCGGCCCCAAGCTTGACAGCATCCATACCGCCAAGGAGGGGAGTTCCCGGGTCCTCACTCAGTTTCTATACAATATTCTCGCCGGCGAGCCGATCCAGCTCGTTGATGGCGGCAGCCAGCGCCGCTCTTTCACCTACGTGGAGGACGGCATAGAGTGCCTGATGCGTATCATTGAAAACAAGAATGATTGCGCCTCAGATGGCATCTTCAATATCGGAAATCCCAACAACGACCTGTCGGTAAAGGAACTGGCCGAGAAACTCATCGCCCTCGTCGGCGAGTACCCCGCCTACCGTGCCAAAGCAGAGGCCTGCCAGCTCGTCGAAACCTCCTCTTTCAGTTATTATGGCAAGGGCTACCAAGACATGCTGACTCGAGTCCCTTCCATCAAGAACGCCCGGGAACGACTCGGCTGGACACCGGAAACCGGCATTGACGAGGCCCTGCGCAAAACCCTCGACTTTTACCTGATCGAGCAAAAAGATAAAATCGAGCACCTGCTGTGAACCGCGCTAGAGAATCGTACAAAGAGCTCTTGTAGGGGTCTTGGGAAATCCTCCATAAAATCCGGGCTCAACCTGCAACCTGTCTCCTACCATGGAGATCTGCTTCCTATCCTCATGCCCATTATCCTCACTTGACTTGGTTCATTATCTGGTTTACTATTTGACCGTTATGATAAAGCTCAACATTCACGAAGCAAAAACTTATCTTTCACTACCTTGACGAAGTGCAAAAGGGGGAAAAGATTCTCCTATGTTAGAGGAATCACCCTGTCGCCAAAACCAGGCCGATTTCCTCTAACCGGAAGGACCGCCGCCTCATAGGGCTTGCCAAAGGTGAATATCAGGTACCGACACTTTCTTTGAAGAATTGTCGGATGAAAGAGCGATCCTATTTGACGGTGTAAATTATTGAACATTCTGCTGAATACCTGCACCATTCTCTGGATTGTGGCGGACAGTCCGGATTTATCTGCTAAGGCAAGGCAACTGTTTGCCGATCCTGACAATGACGTCTGCCTAAATGCCACATCCGCAAAGGAAATTATCGTCAAGCACGGAATGGGCAAGCTATCTCTCCCGGGACCTCCGCACGATTTCATCCATAACTGGCGCACCCGCCTTTAGATTGAATCGTTGCCAATCGATGAACCGGCAGTTCTGCAGCTTTCCCGCCTGCCCGAATACCACAAGGATCCCTTCGACAGGATCATCATCTGCCAGGCGATTGCCAATGGACTGGTCATTCTCACACCGGACAACCATATCACGAAGCAGCCAATCAGGACGGAATGGTAAATTTTCATTTAGAAAGGACCAACCCCATGCGCACTAACATCGTCTTTACCCTGACCGGTCCCGACCGGATCGGGATTGTCGAAGCTGTCACCAAGAAGCTTTTGGACCACGGCGCTAACGTGGAATCAAGCCGCATGGCACGGCTGGGGGGGGAGTTTGCCATGCTGATGCTTGTTTCCCTGCCGACAGAGCAGTTGTCCAGCCTCGACAGGGATGTGGAGTCCCTGATCGCCCAGGGGTATAAGGTGACCACCAGCCTGACCCAGCAAACTTACGCGGAAACACACCCCGGCTGGCTGCCATTCCAGATCGAAGTCGAGGGAGCCGACCACGAAGGAATAGTTCATCAGGTTGCTCGCCACCTTGCAGAGCGGGGCATAAACATCGAATCGATTGAAACGGGAGTTGACTATGCGCCGGTGAGCGGCACTCCCCTCTTTACCATGATCGCCATAGTCGCCGTGCCACCCGGCTTGGCCGACCTGGAATGGCAGGCCGCCCTGCAGGAAGCGGGAGAAGCATTGAATGTGGATATCAAGGTGGCGCCGCTCGAAAAACAATAAATCCAGCATTGGAAAAAAATGATGGACCAGCCGGTTATCGCCCTGAAAGTCGACGTCGATACCTACGTTGGCACTCATGACGGGGTGCCGAACCTTCTAGATATCCTGGAGCAGTTCGGCATTCGCGCCACCTTCTACTTTTCCATGGGGCCGGACAACTCCGGCAGGGCGATCCGCCGCATTTTCACCCGCAAGGGGTTCCTAAAAAAGATGCTCAGGACCCGCGCCCCCTCCATATATGGGATGAGGACACTACTCTATGGCACCTTCCTCCCGGCGCCGATGATCGCCACATCCTTCCCGGAGTTGCTGCGTAGGACCGAACAGTTGGGCCACGAAGCCGGCATTCACTGCTGGGACCATGTGAAATGGCACGACCAACTTCCTGCTATGACGAAAGAAACCGCAGCCATGGAACTTAACCGGGCCTCTTCTCTGTTCGTGGAGATTTTCGGCCACCGGCCGTTTACCACCGCCGCTCCGGGATGGACGATGACCGCCGATTCCCTGGAAATCCAGGACGCCATGGGCCTTGCCTTCTGCAGTGACGCCAGGGGATATGCCCCGTTTTACCCGGTGGTGAACGCCAGGCGCTTCAGAACCCTGCAGGTCCCGACGACCTGGCCCACCATGGATGAGTTAGTGGGGGAGAACGGTATCATCCCGGAAACCGCCAATGACCATTACCTCTCCCTGGTCAAGCCGGGATTGAATGTCCATACGATCCATGCAGAACTGGAGGGGAAAACCATGGCCCCGTTCTTCACCGATCTGCTCACTCGCCTGCTGGAGCTTGGCGCCCGCTTCATTACCATGGGCGAAGCGGCCGCCGGATATGCCTGGAACGCGCCCGACCATAAGATGTCCATGGGGGAAATCCCGGGCCGTGCCGGCAAAGTGGCTATCCAAGGGGAGCGGGTATGACATGGATGGGCAGATAGAATATGAGCCGTGAGAAGTGGAAGTCTGGGGGCGCAAATGTCACCGGTTCTTGTCGAAATAAAGCGACTACAGTCGATCCTCTTTGAACCTGTCAGGGTGAGTTGATGACGGTAGCGGATTGAGTTTAAGATCCGCCGTATCTGGGCACTCTGAGCGGACAGGGGATAGCGCTTCTCAAGGATGGCCATTGCAAGCAAAAGAAATTATTCGGAGCCGGCATGTTTGACATAATTGCACGATATTTTCAGGTGGACAGACATGACCTGGTATACTTGAAATTCATCCTGGATGCCTACGAAGGATTGGCCACGCTCAGCACAATAGAGCGGGAAGGAGCTATTGTCCGGATCGCTTTCCCGCATTTTTCCGGAGCCGATCTGGATGCCCTGCTGCAAGCCCTGAGCTGGGAGATTGCCATTACCGAAGTGCCGAAACCGGGCAGTTGCTCAGGTTTTTTGGATACCATCACCCATGAAAAGGAGGTTTTCTGTGCTGGATAAGATGGATATTGCCGGGATCCTCCGCCGCGCCCTGTCTAGGGGGGGGGAGTTCGCCGACCTTTATTTCGAAGAAGGGGCAAGCACAGCAGTAGTCTGTGAAGACGGCAAGATAGAGAGGGTGCTGGTCGCCACCGAACGCGGGGTCGGTCTCCGGGTGATCTCAGACCTGGCCACTGCTTACGCCTTTTCCAATGAAGTTACGGAATCTGCCCTCTTCGACCTAGCCGAAACGGTAAGCCGCGCGGTAAAAGGACGGATTTTCGAGCGAGCCATTGATCTTCGCCAAAAAACTGTCAACGACGGTTTTCCCATTGAGCTTCCCCCTTCCAGCGTTGCTCTTAAAGAGAAGGTCGAGATGGTGAACCTTGCCAACCGGACCGCCCGGGAAGTTGACCCGAGAATCCGGCAGGTGATGGTTATCTATCGCGACGGTATGGTAAGGTATCAATTTGCCAATTCTTTGGGAGAATTCATTGAAGCCGGGCGCACCGGTACACTTTTCGTGGTCCAGACGGTGGCGGCCGATGGTCAAGTGATCCAGACCGGATATGAGCCAGTTGGAGGATCGCTCGGTTTTGAAATTTTCAGGGAGAGGGGTCCCGAAGAGATCGCCCTGACTGCGGCTAAGCGGGCAATCATGATGCTCTCGGCGAGAAAAGCACCATCAGGCCCGATGCCGGTGGTCCTCTCTTCCATGGCGGGGGGGACCATGGTTCACGAGGCAATCGGCCATGGCCTTGAAGCCGATCTAGCGCAGGCCGGGATGTCCGTTTACACGGGCAAGGTCGGGACTCGGGTCGCCTCCCCCCTGATCACGGTCATTGACGATGCCACCATACCCCATGCCCGCGGTTCATTCGCTTTCGACGACGAAGGGACCCCCGGCCAGAAGACCGTCCTGGTGGAAAAAGGCATTCTGAAAGGGTATCTCTACGACCGTCTGACCGGCATGAAAGACGGCTCTCCCTCCACCGGCAACGGCAGGCGGGAATCTTACCAGCAAAAGCCGATCGTCCGCATGTCCAACACTCTCATCGCCCCTGGCGATACCCACCCGGGGTCAATCATTCGCGGCGTGGAACAAGGACTATTCGTAAAAAAGATGGGGGGGGGACAGGTCAACACGGTCAATGGCGACTTTGTCTTCGAAGTTTCTGAGGGTTATCTGATCGAGAAAGGGGAGATCGCCGAGCCGGTGCGCGGAGCGACACTCACGGGCAACGGTCCGGACGTGCTGAATAATATCGTAAAGGTCGGCAATGACTTGGGGTTCGGCATCGGCACCTGCGGTAAAGATGGACAGGGCGTTCCGGTCGCCGACGCCCAACCAACTCTGCTGATTTCGGAAATAACCGTGGGGGGCACCGCATGAAGGCGGATCCTGGCTCGTCTTGAATTATCAATAAAAAAGCCCCGGAGATCCGGGGCTTTTTTTGACGAATAGATTACTACTCTACTCAAACTCTGGTTACGTTAGCCGCCTGCAGGCCCTTCGGCCCCTTGGTCACATCGAACGTCACTTCGTCACCTTCAGCGAGGGATTTGAAACCTTCACCACTGATGGCGGAGAAATGCACGAAAACATCTTCGCCATTCTCCTGCTCGAGAAAACCAAAACCCTTGCTGTCATTGAACCATTTTACTCTTCCTTTTGCCATTTGCTTACTTTCTCCTGATGCTTCTTTTTAATTTTATCCGGGACTGTCCACGAATAATATTGTTAGCATAACAGTTTAATTTAGACAAAGTCAAGCAATTTAGTGTGCTGATCAAATAATAAATTCTATCACCTCTCTTTTTTCAAATGGATTACATGGCAAAGCGCGGCTCTTCCCGTTGGCCACTACTTTGGCCATATGCGGGGCTCTCTTCTTGAAGATTACCGTAAAGATCAATTAAAGCGTTATACCCGGCAGCGCCCGCACCGGGAAAAGCTGTTAAGTCCTGTAACGGATCACTTTGCAATCATTTCCATTCATGCTATAAAGATAACTGGGGGCAAGATGAAGAAACCGATCTGGATACCTTCGGCAAAGCGGGTTCAAGACGCGAATATTACTCGTTTCATGGCCTTTGTCAACAAAAGCCATGGGACAGATTTCGAAAGCTATGAGGAGCTCTACAACTGGTCAATAGCGGATATTCCCGCTTTCTGGGCCACCATGTGGGAATTTTGCGAGATTATCACCAGCCGGGAGTACGACCGCGTAGTGGACGATACCCTGAAAATGCCGGGCGCCCGGTGGTTTTCCGGAGCACGGCTCAACTTTGCCGAAAATCTCCTCCGCTTTCGCGATGAACGGACCGCCATTGTTTTCAAGGGGGAGGCAAGGGATACGGTACGCATCACCTATGCGGAGCTTTACGCTCGGGTGGCACAACTGGCGAAGGCACTCCGTGAGTCGGGTGTTGGGCCCGACGACCGGATTGCCGGGTTCATGCCAAATATCCCGGAAACAGTAATCGCCATGCTCGCCACAGTAAGCCTCGGTGCTGTTTGGTCATCGTGCTCGCCTGATTTCGGCCTCCGGGGGGTACTCGACCGCTTTTGCCAGATTCAACCGAAAATCATCTTTACCGCTGACGGCTACCTGTACGGCGGCAAACATTTCGATTCGCTCGAGCGGGTTCGGGGGGTCGTTGCGGAAATCCCTGGCATCGTGCGGGTAGTGGTCGTCCCCTACCTGGAGAGTAAGCCACGGCTTGACGGCATTTCCCGGGCCATGCTCTGGGAAGATTTTATCTCATCCGGAAAAGCGCCACCCTGCCACTTCGTCCAGCTCCCCGCCGGCCACCCCCTCTACATCATGTTCTCATCGGGGACCACCGGACCACCCAAATGCATGGTCCAGGGGGCCGCAGGCATCCTTGTAAACCATCTGAAAGAGCTCATTCTCCACACCGATCTGAAGCGCGACGACACCATCCTTTACCTGACTACCTGCGGCTGGATGATGTGGAACTGGCTCATAAGCTCACTTGCCGTCGGTTCCACCGTTGTCCTCTACGAAGGACACCCCTTTCATCCCGCTCCCGGCGCTCTCTGGCGGCTCGTCGCGGATGAGGGGATTTCAGTCTTCGGCACCAGCGCCCGTTATCTCGCCACTCTGGAAAAGTTAGGCTACCGGCCGGGGCGGGAATGCGACCTCTCAAGGCTTCGGGCTATCCTCTCCACCGGCTCCCCCCTTGTCGCGGAGAGTTTTTACTACGTCTATCAAGAGATCAAAAAGGACGTCCAACTCGCCTCCATCTCCGGCGGAACCGACCTGAATGGCTGCTTCGCCTTGGGCAACCCAATCGCACCGGTCTATCCCGGTGAACTCCAGTGCCGCGGGCTAGGGATGAAAGTCGAGGTCTTCAACGCAGCGGGTCAACCGGTTGTGGAGGAGCCGGGGGAACTCGTCTGCACCGCTCCCTTCCCCTCCATGCCCCTTTGCTTTTGGAACGACCATGACGGCCGGAGGTATTGGAAAGCGTATTTCGAGGCATTTCCGGGGGTCTGGACCCATGGCGACTGGTGCATGCTCACCAAAAGAGGCGGGATGGTCATCTACGGCCGCTCCGACGCGACCCTGAACCCCAGCGGAGTCAGGATCGGCACCGCTGAAATCTACCGCCAGGTGGAAACCTTCCAGGAAATTGCCGACTGCCTCGCCATTGGGCAGCGCTGGGAAGGGGATGAACGGGTCGTCCTTTTCGTGAAAATGACCAGGGGAGTTGAACTTACTGATAGTTTGAAAGAGCGGATCAGGGAGTCGATTCGTGAGAATGTCTCGCCGCGCCATGTCCCGGCGCGGATCATCGCCGTCACGGCCATTCCTTACACCATCAACATGAAGAAAGTCGAACTGGCGGTCCGGAACGTCATCCACGGTGAACCTGTCAGAAACCGGGAAGCCCTTGCCGACCCCAACGACCTGGATTTATACAGGGATCTTCCGGAGTTGCAAAGCTAAAGCTCAACTCGAAAAATTGTTGTAACTGCATTTATAGATGGTGAAGTTATCCAGGATGATGTCATGGGCATGGCAAAAGGCCTCCGAGGTTCATAAAACCTGGAGGCCTTTTTCATCCGATAATAACTCGCAAAAAGTCGCAAAGATCGCAAGGAAAATCAAAAATACTTAAAATTAGTTGGTATCAACTTCTTGGTTAACCGGTGAACAAGATCAACTCTTTGATATTACGCCGTGTTTCTCTGCACCCTCTGGTAATGCTTTAGTTAGAATTAATTGCAGGACGCGTTTTTAGCGAACCGTTTTCTTTTTGCGCGCAGGCTTAGGTACTCTTTAGCTTCCTTGAACAAGCGGCTCCGCTCTTTCCCGTCAAACACCGCCTTGCGGAGGATCCTGAAGATAATCCTAGGCCTGAAGTAATAACGCCCGTAAAAGTGCTCGACAGCGGCGACAATCTCATGTCGGTTCAGGTCCGGATACTGAATGTTGGGGAGTTGATGCCCCATTTCATCTGACATTTCATGTTTGGTCAGGTAGCCATTCTTGAGCAGATAATCGTTGAATGCGGTCCCCGGATAAGGATGGGCTATCGATACTTGGATCGTTTCACAGTCGAGTTCCTCAGCGAATTTCATGGTCCGCTCGATCGTCTCACGGGTTTCTCCCGGGAGGCCGAAGATGTAATCGCCATGGACCAGTATCCCGAGTTTTTTGCAGTTTTTCATAAACGTTTTCGCCTGCTCCACCGTGGCGCCTTTTTCGATATTCTTCAGGACCGTGGGATCGCCCGATTCAAAGCCAACGATCAGCAGTCGGCAACCTGCTTCCTTCATCGCCTTCAGAGTTTCATAATCGGTGTGGGCCCGCGCAGTGCAGGACCAAGTGAAATTGATAGGCTTCAGTTTCTCGCATACTTCGAGAACGCGCTTTTTCCCCCAGGCAAATGTATCATCATCGAAAAATATTTCCCTGACATTGGGGAAAAGCTCCAGCGCGCGGCGGACCTCGGCAGCTACGTTTTCGCTGCTGCGGGTACGCCAGCGGTGGCCGCTGAACGTTTGCGGCCAGAGGCAGTAGCTACATTTCGCCGGGCAGCCGCGGGATGAATAGAAGGCAATGTAAGGATGGAGCAGGAAGGGGACGCTGTATCTTGTTATGTCAAGATCGCGTTTGTAAATCTCAACGGAGAAAGGGAGCGAATCCAGGTCGGCCAAAGGCTCGCGATCCGGAGTGTGAACAATCTTGCCGTTCTCCCGATAGCTGATCCCTCTGATCTTGTCCAGACCCATCCCCTGGGCAAACTCGGTTACTGAATAATCAAATTCCTTCCTTGTCACAAAGTCTATCGCCGGCGAGGCGTTGAGGCTCTCCTCCGGCAGGACGCTGACGTGCGGACCGACGAAGGCGATCTTGATCTGCGGCTTGGCGGCCTTGATCAGCTCCGCCAGGCGTACGTCGTTGCTGAAGCCGGGAGTGCTCGTGAATACCACGACAAAATCGTAACTCATGGCTATCCTGACGGTTTCCTCTGGCGTCACGCCATGTGAGGGCGCATCAAGCAACCGGCTTTCCTTGATCAAACCGGCAGGATAAGTCAGCCAGACCGGGTACCAGAATGAGGTTATCTCCCGCCTCGCAGGCCAGCGCGAGCCAGCGCCGCCGTCAAAGTTCTCGAAAGAGGGGGGATTCAACAGCAATGTTTTCATCGAAACTCCTTACCTTAAACGGATTCCACGGTGAATGTACCATGTGCAATAGCAAGCCTTAATAAAACGATTACATTGTTGGCATTGTCGGGGGCTTCTCAACATACTATTCGTGTATGCCCGTATCGCCACCTCCTCGCCGCCTGGTACCAGTTTTTATTGCAACTCGATATTAACGTTCTGCCGAATAAAATGCAGTTTTTGATTTTAAGCGATAATAAGAAAAAAATAAAGGGGCAAATAAAAAAAATGAAAAAGGGCCCCTCAACTTGAGAGACCCTTTAAAAGAAAAGGAGAGCTTTTTACTTTTTCTTTGCCTTCTTTGCCGGCGCCTGCACGGCTTCCTTGAGCGGTTTGCCCGCGGAGAAGCTGACTGCTTTCCGCGCCGGTATCTTGAGGGCAGCGCCGGTTTGCGGGTTGCGGCCAATCCGCGCCTTCCTGTCCGACACACTGAAAGAGCCGAAGCCCACCAGGGTTACCTTGTCGCCCGCCTTAAGCGCTTCTGTCATTGCCGCGAGGGTGGAATTGGCGGCTTTTTCGGCCTGTGCTTTCGTGATACCTGCGTCCTTTGCAATCTTTTCTACCAGGTCTGCCTTGGTCATGTCCTGCCCTCCTTTTAAATTTTTGCGGGTTCATCCGCATTAAGCTTTTATAAAACGGCTATGCAACAGCATCTACCCGGTCTGTAAGCCAGCCATCCTTGTTTATACTGAATTTTACGGAATTTGCAATGGAAAAATGAATCGGAGCCGCATTTTTTTTGATACTTGCATATAACGTCCGAAAAAAAAATGAATCGGCTAACACAATCCGATTACTAAAATTGTTGAAAACATGGGCTCTGCGCCAAAAAAATGCAATATATCGATAATGTTGAGTAGCCTGCAGCTGCCGGAAAAATCTTTTGTTAGGTCTTTCGTCCAACTACATGAATTTTGTGCTTTTGATAATTCCTTCAATATTTTTAGTGAGCGGCTAGCGGATAACACTCTACGAGTTTTCTCCCATTACACAAAAAACCATTTATTGCCATTGGCAAAAACATAAAGGAAATGCATAACTATCCTCGCACCATCAAGAATTTAAAGCCGATGGGTGGTGTTTGCAGACCTAGTGAGTAGCAAAAATGCACCCAAATTGCACCTGGAAAAAATTAAAAAGTGACCCGTCGCTGTCTCTTGCATTTTCACCATAAACTGGCTCTTCTCTGACCAAGATTCGCCGCCATATACATAATTCCGTACACCTGGCCATGACCGATACCCCAGTCGTGCTGCTCAATGGCACTCGCCAAACCGGCAAAACAACGCTGGCCCATGCGATTGCTGCCGGGTCCGACGCCCAATACTAGACCCTTGATGTCTACACCACACTTGCACTCGCTGCCGGCGACGCGGCCGGGTTTATCCTGAACCTTCGCGGTCCCGTCGTCATCGACGAAATCCAAAAGGCCCCAGCTTTGTTCCCGGCCATTAGACTTGCGATGGACATGGACCGCTGTCCCGGTCGTTTTTCTGCTGACCGGCTCGTCGAACGTCATGACTCTGCCGTGCCTCTCTGAGTCTTTGGCCGGGCGTATGGAGATATTTCAACTGGTTCAGTTATCGGCGGGTGAACTGACGTGCACACCAGAGGGATTCATACCCCGGCTCTTCGCAGGGAGTATATCCTCGTCGAACCCATTGTCTATGCGTGAGAAAAAAGAAGCAAAATTAACCAACGGCGGTTACCCGCAAGCAACACAGCGTGAATGTGACGACCGCCGGTCGGCTTGGTTCGCTTCCTATATCTCGTCGATTCTGCAATGGGACGTGCGCGATCTGGCGAGGGTGGATGCGCTCCACACCCTGCCTAATCTGCTGAAGTTGCTGTCCCCCTGATTGTCAGGGCTGTTAAACCTAGCCGATGCAGGGCGCGACGCCGGTTTGCCGCATACCTCCATGACCCGTTTCCTGGCCTTGCTGGAGACCGTGTTCTTCGCCCACCGCCTGCCCGCTTGGTCGCGCAATCTGGGACAACGCCTGGTCAAATGGCCCAAGGTGCACCTGGTGGACACGGGTCTCGTATGTCACCTGCTCGGAGCCGATGCCCAACGGCTTTCGGAAGACCGTCCGCTTCTGGGTCGTCTACTGGAAAAATTTGTGGCGAGTGAACTTCGCAAACAGATTTCTTGGACTGATCCGCGCATAGTGCTTTACCACTTCCTCACCGCTACCGGGTCGTAAGAGGATCTGGTCCTGGAAAAACCCGATGGCTCGTTTGCAGCAATTGAGGTTAAGGCTGGCGCCACAGTTGCGGCATCGAGCTTCGCTTCGCTCAAGGCGCTTATGGATCAACTCGGCCAACAGTTTCAGGCCGGAGTGGTGCTGCATCTGGGAAACCAGATCGTGCCGTTTGGCGACAAGCTCTGGCTCGTTCCAGTGACGGCGCTGTGGGCAGAATGAATCAAGACGTATATCTGGTAGGAGGTGGCCCTGGGACCACCCCCTCCCAACGGAACGGCTCGTACCGGCCAGGTAAGCCGCTCTTCGATTAGTGATTGACAGTTGCTTCACAAGGCTTCTTCGTGAAGTCATTGGGTAAATACCAGGCCTTTCGCCCCGAACCATTCAAGGTTCATCACAAACCGGACCTCTTTACGTTCTACGGACTTCCATCTGTTCATCTTGACCCATACATCATGAGCTTCATCGGGGCTGTATCCGGTTCCAATCATCTTCCTCTGGAACTTCTTCGGCTTCTTCCATTTCTTAAGCTGCATGGAGCGTAGCCGACTTCGTATCCATGCGTCAAGATCGTAGAATATCCTCTTGAACTCCTGGATTTTGAAGTATGACACCCATCCCCTCAGGTATTCATTGAGTTCTTGGGTAATCTGAAACATTGACAAAGGGTTGTTCCTTATGGTCAGGTCCCGGACTCTTTTCTTGAACTTTGTCCTAGCCTTGTTGCTGACCCGGATCTTTCCCATAAGTATCTGAAAACTGAGGAAGGTTGCATCCTTAATCTTGGAGACCTTGCTCTTTTCCCGGTTAACCGGGAGTCCGAGTCTTTCTTCAAGATAGTGGGTTACTCCTTCCATCACTCGGTTTGCCGCCCTTTCTGATTTCACCAACACCAGGAAGTCATCCGCCCACCGGCAATACGTCAGCCCTCTCTTCTCAAGTTCATGATCCAGTTCATTCAGGACGATATTCGACAACATTGGCGACAGCGGGGACCCCTGCGGACACCCTTTCGTTGTCTTCACTAATACCCCATCCTCTATTACTCCGGCTTTTAACGCCCTTGCAATCAGCGTTACCAGCCGCTCATCCGATATTCTCCTCCGGATAAGCTTGAGAATAAGATCAAAAGGTATTTCGTCGAAGAAACTTTGCAAATCAATGGATGCACACCATTCGTACCCCTGTTCCACCAATTCCTGCACATGTCTTATCGCCTGATGCTGGCTCTTCCCTCTGCGGAAGCCGTAGTTTGATCCCGTAAATTCCGGGTCGAATATCTCCTCGAATGCCATGTTGACACTCTGGCTCACTATCCGATCCATTATTACGGGTATTCCCAAAATTCTTGTGCCCCCGGCCGGTTTTGGTATTTCTACCCTCAAAACCGGTAGGGGTACGTACCTTCCCGCCAACAGTTCTTCTTTGATGCGCGGCCAATGTTCCTGTAAATAGCCCTTCAGTTCCGTGACCGGTATCTTATAGACACCGGGCGCTCCCTTGTTGGCTACTACTTTCGAGTAGGCCGCCATCATGTTACCGCGGCTGACTATTTCTTCCATCAACCGCTCCGCCTCCGGAATAGGGTTGTCCGTCATTCCCGTGACGCTTGCCGCACCGTCCCCGTCCACCGACGGCTTCCGACCGCCTACCTCCGGGTTGGCGCCGGGTGTCTCAACCCGACCTTCTGCTGCTCCTGTCGTCATCGAAATTCAGGTTCCTTTCCGTCGTTTCTTGTTTCACCCTTCATCGTTTGGTCGGAACGACTATTATGGCTTCTGCTGACTTCTGCCGAACATCAGGGAACTGCTTTTCAGTTCCCCTGCACCGGATTTGGCCCAGTGCGGGACGACAGACCTCCCTGGGTAATTCGCGAGACCTTCCTCCCATATACCCGCCGCATCTACTTCCACGCCCTCTGGATGGTTATTGGGCTTTATCAGACACGTGCCTGCTTGCCCGGTTGTGGCTGCCTTATATACGGTTTCTGTTCGTCGGGCCGGGATTTTGCCTGCGGCTTCCTTCAGATTCCGCCTCACGACGGACACCCTTGCCGTTCGGCTAATGGCCCACCATCAGGGTCCATAAAGGACTTTCACCTCCAAGTCACTGCTTGACCACCACAGTCAAGCAGACGGTGCTCACGCACCACGCGCCATGCCAGGCGCACACGAATGAAGACGCAAGTCCACTTAATGGACTGTGCTTTTCATCGTTGAGCCTTTCTAATGTTTGACTTTTGTTATGTACTGCGACTCATCTTCACCCTAACTGCAACCTCTGGTTAATAAAAAATTTATAATGGCACATTTACCAATAATATCAAAGTGTTAATAGTGACATACACAAGGAATGTAAAGTGATTGAGGAGAATTATCCTGTACTCTTAAAAACCGTTTGTTCACTCATTTGAATGATGCTATCATTTACTGAAATAAAATTAAAATTTTCGAAAGGTTCCACCATGCTGCGCAAGGCCCAGATAAAAGATGTTAAAGATATCCAGAAACTCCTCACCTATTTTGCCAGCCACGGCGATATGCTCTCCCGTTCCCTTTCCGAGCTTTATGAAGCGGTCCGCGACTTTTACATCTGCGAGAATGACGGAAGGCTAATCGGCGCCGCTGCCCTGCACATAGTCTGGGAAGACCTGGCCGAAATTCGCTCGTTGGCGGTGGCCGAAGATGCATGGGGAAAGGGGACCGGCACCCGGCTTGTTCGTGCCTGTCTTGACGAGGCGATTGCACTTGGCTTAAAGCGAGTCTTCTGCCTTACCTACAAGCCCGAGTTTTTCGGCAGGTTCGGTTTCCGCATCACCGACAAAGCGGAACTCCCCCACAAGGTCTGGGGTGATTGCATTAAATGTGTAAAGTTCCCGGACTGTGATGAAATCGCAATGATTCTCGATCTCGAATAAAAGGAGTGAAAATGCAATTGACCGGCACCGTCGACAAGATCGAATCCCTTCTCAAAGGGCGCTCCATGGACGGCTATGAAATTTCCCTCAGCGCCTCCAGAAACCTCGCTATTGAGGTGAGGGAACAGAAGGTGGACACCTTCAAGTGTTCTGCGCCGGTGGTGGTGAGCATCCGGGTGCTCAAGGGCCGCGCCATGGGTTTTTCCTATTCGACCAGCCTGGATGAATCCGATCTGGGGAAAATGATAGATAACGCACTTTCAAGCGCTGAGATCCAGACTCCGGATGATTTCAACGGACTCCCCGTGCCCATGGCGTATCCCGTCATCACCGGGCTTTTCGACGAGGGGCTCGCCTTGATCGACGAAAGTGAGAAGATCGAGCGGGCCATGGAGTTGGAACGGCTCGCCATGGCAACTGACCCCCGCATAAAAAGGGTCCGCAAGGCCAGCTACGGTGAATCAAGCTTCGAGTTCCAGATCAGGAACTCCCTGGGGGTCGAGGGGAGCTATCGCGACAGTATGGTTACTGGCAGCGCTTCTGCTATTGCCGAAGAGGGGAACGACTCTCAGATTGGGTGGGATTTCGGTTTTAACAATTATTTTGCCGGGGTCGATGTGGAGACGATTGCCAGATCTGCGGCCTCCAAGGCCACAGGGCTGCTCGGGGCGCGAGGGATACCCACCATGCGTTGTCCGGCAGTGCTCGATAACCATGTGGCCGGGGAGATCCTCGAGCTTATGTCCCAGGCGTTTCTCGCCGAGAACGTCCAGAAGGGAAAATCACTCCTGGCCGGCAGGGTGGGTGAAAATATCTTTTCAGACAGGATCCGCATCCGTGACGACGGTACCATTGCGGGCGGCATGGCGACCGCACCGTTTGATGGGGAAGGAGTGGCGCAGCAGAATACCTTGCTGGTGGAAGGGGGATGCCTCATGGGCTTCCTCTACGACAGTTATTGTGCCCGCAAGGAAGGGACGCGCTCCACCGGCAATGCAACACGCGGCAGCGGTAAAAATCCGCCCCGTATGGGGGTGACCAACTTTTTCATCGAGAATGGCGCAGTGCCGTTTTCTGGCCTTCTGCAGGGGATAGACCGGGGAGTATTGATAACCTCCGTGATGGGAATGCATACAGCGAATTCAATTTCCGGGGATTTCTCCGTTGGGGCCGCCGGGTTCCTGATCGAGCGGGGGTGCGCGACCGTGCCGGTCAAAGGGATCGCCATTGCCGGCAATATCCTGGAGTTATTCCGCAACGTTGAGATGGTAGGTAATGATCTTCGCTTTTTCGGCGCTGTCGGTGCTCCATCCCTGAAGATCACGTTGCTGGACGTGAGCGGGGAATAAATGGTCCACCTATTTATTTTTACGGGACTCCACAAACTCCCTGATTTCATTTTTCCGCAAAATAGTCAGCCCTTCTCCGGTAATTTCAAGAAGTTCAACACCAAAACCAGGCGGCAGATGCGGTTTCAGCAGGCGGCCGGCGCTGTTTAGCCAAGCAATCCGCCCAATTGCAGTTATCAAAGGATTATCGGTTTTCCCCGGCAGCTTGAAGCGGAGGGAAACCCTGCTCTCCAGCGATGCCATTAAATCGGTCGAGATATAAAGCCCGTGCAGGCTTATTTCCTCACAGATTCCACAAATGGATGTTCCAGCTATTTCCATTGTTACCTCTGTCCGACAGGGGACCCTTGCCTCTCTTTGCTCAACTTCAGTGAGAAAAGCATGTAATTTTGCCAGGAAACGCTGGCGTTCGAGGGGTTTCGCCAGAAAATCGTCACATCCTGCTTGCTTAAACGCCTCAAGATCTTCCGGCGTGGCCCTGCTGCTTATCATAATTACCGGGATCTTCTTGAGAAGAGGGTCTTTGCGCATCGCCGCGCAGCATTCAACACCGTTCATTACCGGCATGTTTTGATCTAGCACAACCAGGTCCGGCCGTTCTTTCCTGCCGACCTCAATTGCCTCTTTGCCGTTTTGCGCGGTAAAGACCTGTACCGCTGAATTTGCCAGGTATGATTTTATGATCTCCAGCAACATCCTTGTATCGTCTACCAGCAGTATTTTCGGCACGCCCATCCATTCCCTCCCGCGCTCGGTGTTAGACGGTCCAGCGATTACCAAAAAAACAGATTGATAATGACTCAATATCGTGAAATTATTCTATATACTATATAATTCATGCTTGTCAACCCGCCGGCATCAAATCGTTACAGTTTAAATCCCCTTTTCAGTTGAGCAATTTCCCCCTTTGTGATAAATTGACATGTTCGATTCGTGGAATTAAACTGGAAAGTCAGGAGAATTAATAGATGCTGAGCGCACTTATCAAGAAAATTGTCGGAAGCAAAAACGAGCGTGAGCTGAAGCGCCTCTGGCCGGTGATCAACCAGATAAATTCTCTTGAGCCGGAAATGGCCAAGCTTGACGACAATCAATTGTGTAATAAAACCTTTGAATTCAAAGAGCGCCTGGGACGAGGCGAGACCATTGACGCAATTCTCCCCGAGGCCTTTGCCGTTTGCCGCGAGGCGGGCAAACGTTCGCTTGGGATGCGCCACTTCGACGTGCAGCTGATCGGCGGCATCGTGCTGCACCAGGGAAAGATCTCCGAGATGAAGACCGGCGAGGGGAAAACCCTGGTGGCAACTCTTGCGGCATATCTGAACGCCCTGACCGGCCGCGGCGTCCATATCGTCACGGTCAACGACTACCTGGCCCGGCGTGACTCCGAATGGATGGGTCAGATCTACAGGTTTCTGGGACTGACAGTTGGGGTGATCGTTCACGGTCTCGACGACGACGAGCGGAGGGAAGCCTACCAAGCTGATATCACTTACGGCACCAACAACGAATTCGGCTTCGACTATCTGCGCGACAACATGAAGTTCGCCCTCGAGGATTATGTCCAGCGCGACTTCCACTACGCCATCGTCGACGAAGTGGACTCCATCCTCATCGACGAGGCCAGGACGCCGCTTATCATCTCGGGGCCCACCGAGGATTCAACCGATAAATACTACATCATCGACCGCATCATCCCATCCCTCAAGAAGGGGGAGGTGAAGGAAGTGGAGGCGAATACCCTCTCCGGCAAAAGGAAGGAATACACCGGCGATTTCACCATCGACGAGAAGGCCAGAACCGCGACCCTTACCGAAGAAGGGGTGCTCAAGGTGGAGAAGCTCCTCAGGATTGACAATCTCTACGATCCCAGCAATATGGAGACCCTGCATCATGTGCAGCAGGCGCTGCGCGCCCATGCCCTGTTCAAGCGGGACGTGGATTACGTGGTCAAGGAAGGGGAGGTGCTGATCGTCGACGAGTTCACCGGTCGCCTCATGCCGGGACGCCGCTGGTCCGACGGTCTGCACCAGGCGATCGAGGCCAAGGAGGTAGTGGAGATCGAGAACGAGAACCAGACCCTGGCGACCATCACCTTCCAAAACTACTTCCGCATGTACGAGAAGCTTGCCGGCATGACCGGCACTGCTGACACCGAAGCGGAGGAGTTCCACAAGATATACAAGCTAGACGTGATGGTAATACCCACCAACCGTCCGCTCCTGCGTCCCGACTTCCCAGATGTCATCTACAAGACCGAGGGGGAGAAGTTCAAAGCCGTCATCGAAGAGATCAAGGAGCTGCACACCAAGGGGCAGCCAGTGCTGGTCGGTACCATCTCCATCGAGAAATCCGAGGTCCTTTCGGAACTCCTCAAGAAACAGGGGGTCGCCCACAACGTCCTGAACGCCAAGCAGCACGAACGGGAGGCGGAGATCGTTGCCCAGGCGGGGCGCAAGGGGATGGTGACCATCGCCACCAACATGGCTGGCCGCGGCACTGACATTATTCTCGGCGGCAATCCCGAGGGGCAGGCGAAACAGTGGCAGAAAGTAAACCCCGAAGCATCAGAGGAGGAATACCAGCAGGTCCTGGAAAAGCTGAGAGCCCAGTGGGCCGCTGAACATGACGAAGTTGTGCGCTTAGGCGGGCTCCATATCCTCGGCACCGAGCGCCACGAAAGCCGCCGCATCGACAACCAGTTGCGCGGCCGTTCCGGCCGCCAGGGGGACCCAGGCTCGTCCCGCTTCTACTTATCACTGCAGGATGATCTTCTGCGTATCTTCGGCTCCGAACGGGTGGCAAAGATCATGGACATGCTTAAGATCGAAGAGGGAGAGGCAATCACCCATCCCCTGATCACCAAGTCTATCGAAAATGCTCAGAAGAAAGTGGAGGCCCACAACTTCGATATTCGCAAGCATCTCATCGAGTACGACGACGTCATGAATAAACAGCGCGAAGTAATTTACACGCAGCGCCGCGAGATACTGTCGGGTGAAGACCTCCGCAGCAGTTTCATGGAGATGATGGACGAGACCGTAGAGGATCTGGTCGCAGCTTACGCCATCGACAAGGTCTCCTCCCGGGAATGGGACTGGCAGGGGATCGGCGAAGGTGTATACCTATCCTTCGATTTCCATCTCGATATCCCTCCCGAAACGATGGAACGGCTCAATCCTGTGAACTTCAGGGGACTTTTACAGGAGAAGGTACGGGAGGTATTCAATGCCAAGCTGGCGGAGTTCGGCGACGAGATGATGGACCATTTGATCAAGGTGATCATGCTCCAGGCTATCGACACCCAGTGGAAGGACCACCTTCTCTCCATCGACCATTTAAAGGAAGGAATCGGTCTGCGCGGCTACGGCCAGAAGGACCCAAAACAGGAGTACAAGAAAGAGGCCTTCGAGCTGTTCATGGCGATGATCGCCCGAATCCGCGCGGAGGTGGTGGAGAAGATCTTCTGGGTGCAGATCGCCCGCGAGAACGACGTGGAGCGGATCGAGGAAAAGCAGAAGAAGCAGCGGCTCGTTTTCAATCTCGGCGAGGGAGAGGCCCCTGCGCAGCCGGTCAAGAGTAAAAAGGTCGGAAGGAACCAGCCCTGCCCGTGTGGGAGCGGAAGAAAGTACAAGCAGTGCTGCGGTAAGTAGGAAAAACGTGCTGCGTTCAGCGTACGGCGGGAATATCGTACAATAATGAATGCGGCGCCCAGCACAGTGAACGAGGTTAGATAATGGAAATAAAAGGGTTCAAGTTCTCCGCCGTAAGGGCCGCCATCAAGAATCCAGGCCGGTTTGACCTGGGGTTGATTTTTTCCGAGACGCCGGCAGTTGTGGCGGCTCTCTTCACCACCAACAAGGTGAAGGCGGCACCCATTCTCATCTCCATGGATCGAACTAGAGAAGGCTCTGCCCAAGCGGTGCTGGTGAATAGCGGCAATGCGAATGCCTGCACAGGTCAGCAGGGGATGGACGATGCCAGGGAATTAAGCAGGCTCATCGCCGAAGGGCTTGGCATCCCCGATGAGGCGACACTGATAGCATCCACCGGCGTCATCGGCGTTCCCCTACCCATGGAGCGCATCAGGAAGACGATTCCGTCGCTCATTGAGGGTCTTGCAAGCGGGAAACTGGCTGAGGTTGCACAGGCGATAATGACCACCGACACGTTCCCGAAACTGGAGATGCGGCAAGGCGAGGCCGGCGGGAAAACCTACACGATCGCCGGCATTGCCAAAGGGGCCGGAATGATCATGCCGAACATGGCCACTATGCTCGCCTTGCTGGTCACCGACGCGGCAGTTGATCCCACATGGATCGATAAGGTTTTCCGGGAAGCAAACTCTACAACATTCAATTCAATCACCATAGACGGCGACACCTCAACCAATGATACCACCCTGATCCTGGCCAACGGCGCCGCGGGGAATGCTCCACTTTTGGATGCCAATCCCGATGCGGTCCGGTTTGCGGAGCTTTTGCACGAGGTGATGATGGCGCTCGCCAGGCAACTCGTCAAGGACGGCGAAGGGGCGACCAAGTTCGTCACTATCACAGTAAAGGGGGCCGTCTCCGACACTGACGCGAGACAGGCGGCAATGGCAATTGCCAATTCCAGCCTAGTAAAGACCGCCTTTTTCGGACAGGACGCCAATTGGGGAAGGATACTGGCTGCTGTCGGCTATTCAGGCGCCCAAATCGATCCCGGCCGGGCTTGGCTGTACTTTGACGATGTGGCGATGGCCAAAAACGGCATTTTTGCCGGTGGGGACGCCGAGGCCCGCGGCACGACGGTGCTCAGGAACCGGGAATTTACCGTGACTGTAGACCTGAAGCTGGGAGAAGGCAGGTCAACGGTTTTCACCACCGATCTTTCCTATGACTATGTAAAGATCAACGCTGATTACAGAACTTAGAACCAGGTTCATGCTCAGATTAAGGCAGAGCTTTAACCTGAGCCTGTTTTTTCTAAGGCTGAACCTGATTCTGAACATGTTTTTTATGGAGGCACCATGAACTTTGCAAAATTCTTTTCGGCATGCTGTTCCGTTCTGATTTTGCTCTTCAGCACACTCCCTGCTCGGGCAGCGGATAATAGACTGGAAATCACCGAGATGACGGTTACCACAAAAATCGTCAGGGATAATCCCATCGATTCGGTTCACAGGATATCTTCCACATCGGTCAAGGCGCTCTACTGCTTTACCCGCCTGCAATCCACCACTGGCGAGGAGACGACTATCCGGCATATCTGGTACCGCGACAACGAAAAGGTTGGCGAATATGAATTGCCGGTGAAAGAGAAACGCTGGAGAACTTTCAGCAAGAAGATTATCGAAAAGGGTTGGTCCGGCGATTGGCGGGTCGAAGCTGTCGACAGCGAAGGGCATATCCTGAAAACGGTGAAGTTCAGGATGAATTGATTGAAGGTTAATGAGTCTGCTAATGCAAAGAAGATTCTCGTTACTGACTGCGGTTACCACCCTCTTCATTTTATGTCGCACAGTCGCTTTTGCTGATGCTCCTGCTCCTTTGCCAGTATTGCCGGAGAAGGGTGAGCAGACAGCAAAAATTGATCTCCTGCTGGGAAGCGCCATTTCCCGGGGGCTTATCGCCGGGGGAGTTGTTCTGGTAGGCAACCGCCAAGGTGTTTTATTCGAGCGCGCCTACGGCAGGAGTTCTGCGGAGCTCAGCGCACCGCTTATGGAGATCGACACAATCTTTGACATCGCTTCCCTCACCAAGGTAGTTGCCACAGCTCCCGCTATCCTGAAATTGGCCGAAGAGAAGAAGCTCTCCCTGGTTGACCCGGTCGTCAGGTGGTTTCCGGAGTTCACCGGAAAAGGGAAAGATGACCTGCTGGTAATGAATCTTCTCACCCACACCTCGGGGCTAGATGATTTTCCCTTTGCCCCCAATAACCCTCTTCATAGCGCCGTGGAAGGGGCTGCCGACCAGAAGATAAAAGGCAAAATCGGCAGCCGCTTCAGATATGCCGATATTAATTTTATCCTGCTGGGCGAAATGGTCAGAAGAGTAACCGGAACAGGACTTGATCAGTATGCCGCGGCTTATTTCTTCACGCCGATGGGGATGAAAGACACAACCTTTAATCCAGGACGGGACGATGCATTGCGCTGCTCTGCCACGGTCAGCGCTGAAAATACCACGCGGGTTGGCCTGGTGCAGGACCCGGTGGCCCGCCAGTTGGGCGGTGTTGCCGGTCATGCAGGGGTGTTCAGCTCCGGTCGTGATCTGGCAAGATTCTGCCGCATGATCCTTAACGAGGGGGAATTTGAGGGGAGGCGCATCCTCTCCGCACGGGCCGTGCAACAGATGACGGCGCCTTATTTTTCACGCGGGGGGAGCGTGATACGCGGTCTGGGTTGGGATATTTCCTCGCCTTTCTCTTCACCGAAGGGAAACGGTTTTTCTGAGGTTTCCTTCGGGCACACCGGGTATTCCGGCAGTTCGATCTGGCTCGACCCGTCGGCGGATATCTTTGTGGTATTGCTAACAGCCCGCCTTGACTACAAAAAAACCAAAGATTTCAAACAGCTGCGCAGTGATCTGTCGAGCTTGTCGGCCCAGATTTTTTCCTCCGCCGCCGAGCAGAGCAATCTTGTCCGCAACAGCGGTCAGGATAGGTAAAAAACTTGACACCTATACGGCTTTATGCTAGTTTTTTCGCACCTGTACGCCGCTTTACCCCATCCGGGGCTAATTTCAGCTTCTCTACCAGTGGAGGGATAGATGAGCAATAAACTGCTCCTCGCCGATGACAGCATCACTATTCGCAAGGTTGTGGCTATAATCTTCGCCAATGAGGATTATGACCTGTCGGTGGTGGATAACGGTAACGCGGCACTAGAAAAAGCCAGGGAGATCATACCCGATATAATCCTGGCTGATGTTCAGATGCCTGGCAATACCGGTTACGAGGTTTGCGCGAAGGTCCGGCTCGACCCGACCCTTAAGCATATCCCTCTTCTGCTTCTGACCGGGGCTTTTGAACCTTTTGATGAAGAAAAAGCCCGGTTGAGCGGTGCGGATGATTTCATTTTCAAACCGTTTGAATCCCAGCAGTTGATCGAAAAAGTCAAGAGACTGATCGCCCTGGGCAAGGAGAGAAAAATGAGCCTGCCAGTTCAGGAACCGGCTGCGGCAGCCGCTCCACAGCTCTCCCCAGCGCAGTTTGCCTCCCTTTCCCAGAAAGCTCCGGTTAGCGCGGAAATGGTGAATGTATTCTTGCAGGTGGAAGAAGTCGCGGGAAAACCATCTGCTCAGCTTTCCGCGGCGGGAAATATCATCGAGGCCCCTCCCGACGATGATTTGTGGGATGTGTTTACTCTTGAAGAAGTTGCGGAAGGCGAGGCGGATGAAATCGATGCGGTCCTCGAAAAGGAGGTCGGAGAGTCGTTCGACGATGTTGAGACGGTAGAAGAGTTTGCTCTTGCCGAAGACGAATACGCCACTCTCCTTGACGCCGGGCTGGAAACTACTGACGCGGCCCCACTTGAAACCGGTGACATTTTTGCGCATCTCGGAGAGAATGCTCCCATTATTGAAGGAGCACCGCCGCCAACTGCGCCGGTCATAGGCAAGGTTTTCGAATTTGCAGACGAGCCAAAAGAGCAGGCGCCATGCATGTCCGGTTTCTCAGGAGCTCCCCCCGCTACGGCGCCCGGCGTACCGGAAGCTGAGCTGCAATTTGCGCCGGCAGAAGAGTATGTGCCGGTTATTCCACCTGTCGACACGCCAGTCATGGGTGGTGTTTTCGACTTCGCAGTCGAAGCGGAAAAAGAGTTGTCCGTTGTGTCCGGTATCGAAGAAGCCTTTCCCACACCGGTTTCCGGAGTGCAGGAAGTCGAACTGCAGTTTGCGCCGGAAGAAGAGTATGTTCCGGTTACCCCTCCTGTCGAATCTGCTTCCGCGCCCGTTCAACCGGCAGCGCCGGTCACGCTGCACCCCGCGGTTAATGGCGAGCCGGCCCTGAGTGAAGAACAGCTTGCTTCGATCGTTGCAAAAATTTCCCGGGACATAATTGAAAAGATTGCCTGGGAGGTAGTTCCCGATCTAGCGGAAACACTGATCAGGGAGGAGATAAGGAAGCTCAAGGAAGGGCTACGGGGATAGACGGCAGGCATTACCGGATTTGCCAGTAATGAGAAGCATGAAACGGGGATTTCTGATCCCCTTTTCATTTTTCAGTAATTTAAAACAGCAATTGTCGTGGAGCAACAGAGGTACAGAGGAAAACTGAGGTAGTTTACATGTCTAACAAAGAGCTGGCTAAGGTTTATGAACCGAAAAACGTTGAGGCAAAGTGGTATCATGAATGGGAAACCAAAGGATATTTCCATGCCGAGGCCCCTTCCGCAAAACCTCCTTACAGTATCGTGATCCCGCCGCCCAACATCACCGGCGTGCTTCACATGGGACATGCACTGAACAATACCCTGCAGGATATCCTCTGCCGCTGGAAACGGATGAGCGGCTACAATGTACTCTGGATGCCCGGGACCGACCACGCCGGGATCGCCACCCAGAACGTGGTGGAGAGGCAATTGGCCGCCGAGGGGAAGGACCGCTTTGACCTTGGGCGCGAAGACTTTATCGAGCGGGTTTGGCAGTGGAAAGCGGAGTCGGGAGGGAAGATCATCGGCCAGTTGAAGAGGCTGGGCGCCTCCTGCGACTGGGAGCGGGAACGATTCACCATGGACGAAGGGCTTTCCCGGGCGGTGCGCGAGGTATTTGTCCGTCTCTTTGAGGAAGGACTCATCTACAGGGACAACCGGCTCATCAACTGGTGCCCCCGCTGTCATACTGCCCTTTCCGACATAGAGGTGGAGCATGAGGAACAGCAGGGGAATCTCTGGTATCTTCGTTACCCGATAATTGGCTCGGACCGCTGTCTGGTGGTCGCCACCACCCGCCCCGAGACGATGCTTGGGGATACCGCCGTGGCGGTGAACCCGGCGGACGACCGATATCGGGAACTGATTGGCGGAAGCGTCCTCCTCCCTCCCCTGAACCGTCAGATTCCGATCATTGCCGACGAATATGTGGATATGGAGTTCGGTACCGGCGTTGTGAAGATCACACCGGCCCATGATTTCAATGATTTCGAGGTGGGAAAACGGCACAATCTGGATATTATCAATGTCTTTGATGAGTCAGGGATAATCAATGCCGCCGGCGGCCGGTATGAGGGGATGGAGCGCTTCGCTGCGCGGAAGAGGATCATCGAGGACCTTACGGCCCAGGGGCTGTTGGATAAGATAGCCGACCACTCCCTTGCGGTGGGAGGTTGCTACCGCTGCAAGACGGTGGTGGAGCCGTACCTCTCCCTGCAGTGGTACGTCAAAGCCAGGGTGTTGGCCGAACCGGCCCTGGACGCTGTTCTGGGTGACAATCCCCGGACCAGAATCTATCCTGACCAGTGGCGAAGAAATTACATCGATTGGATGGAAAATATCCAGGACTGGTGCATCTCCCGACAGATTTGGTGGGGGCATCGCATTCCGGCCTGGTACTGTGACCATTGCGGCGAAATTACCGTGGCCAGGGTCGATCCGGATGTCTGCAGCGCCTGCGGAAGTACCGGGATAAAACAGGACCCCGACGTGCTCGACACCTGGTTCTCTTCCGCCCTCTGGCCTTTTTCAACCATGGGATGGCCGGACAAAACGGCGGAACTCGAGGCCTTCTATCCCACTTCCTGCCTGGTGACCGCTTTCGACATCATCTTTTTCTGGGTGGCGCGGATGATGATGGGTGGCCTCCATTTCATGGGGGAAGTCCCGTTTCACGAGGTTTATATCCATGCCCTGGTGCGCGACGCCCAGGGGCAGAAGATGAGCAAGTCAAAGGGGAACGTCATCGACCCGCTGTCCGTCATCGACACCTATGGTACCGACGCCTTCCGCTTCACACTGGCCGCCTTCGCCGCCCAGGGGCGCGACATCAAGCTCGCCGAGGAACGGATCGCCGGTTACCGAAACTTTGCCAACAAGATTTGGAACGCGGCCCGTTTCGCCCTGATGAACTTCGAAGGGTTCGACCCCGATGAGGTAAAATTTGAGGAGTTGAATCTTTCCGAAGGGGACAAGTGGATACTGCACCGTCTGAACGGGACGATCCGCGAGACCAACCGCGGCCTGGAGGATTACCGTTTCAATGAGGCGGCCATGGGGCTGTATCAGTTTACCTGGAGCGAATTCTGCGACTGGTACGTGGAACTTTCCAAAAAGGAGCTGTACGGCAACGACGAGGAGCGTAAGGCAACGGCCCGCTACGTGTTATGGCACGTTGTGGAACATCTCCTGCGCCTTCTTCATCCCTTCATGCCGTTCATCACGGAAGAGATCTGGCAGGCGCTGCCGGGAACCAAACCCGCGCCCAGCATCATGCTGGTCCCCTACCCCAAGCCTTGCCATCACCGTGAGCACCCGGAAGCGGCCGCCGACATGGAAAAAGTCATGGCAATCATCAGCGGCATCCGCAATATCCGCGGTGAGATGGAAGTGCCTCCCAGCAGGGAAATCGCAGTGATACTTTCCTGCGGAAGCATTGAAAGCCTCTTGCTCATGAGGCACAATGAGGGGGCCATCGCAAGCCTTACCCGCGTTGCGGACCTCGCCATCGGCCGGGATATCGAAAAACCTGAGGACGCCTCCATCCAGGTTGCCGGTGACGTTCAGATATTCGTGCCGCTCAAAGGGATCGTAAACGTGGAAGAAGAAGAGAAGCGACTTAGAAAAGAGATCGCCAGGATCGACAAGGATATCGATTTTCTTGCTAAGAAGCTCGAAAACCCGAGCTTCGTGAAACGGGCGCCGGTAGAAGTGGTGGCAAGGGAACAGGAAAAGCTAACAGAATTTTCGGACAAAAGGCGGCTTCTGGAAGAGAGCCTGGTGAAGCTTAAACGGCTGCGTTGAAACAAGCGGTATTATCGTTTGGGAAAATACACCGGTTCTGCATACTTAACACAATATCCCGGCATACATGTTCCAGGCCGCCGAATTAAAAGGAGGTTTCCATGGTCACATCAGTGGAGCCAACCGAATTGGCCATCAACTAGTATAGCGTTCCGTCAAAATATTTACAAAATGGCCAATATCTGCTATGATTGTCTCATTATCCATAAAGGAGGCGATCATGGCACGTAAAACCGAGCGGGCTCCATTGGTGTTGTCAGATGAAA
>Ga0326727_10002266_pt1 | contig 66906 bp, 52 predicted proteins | sample MB2enrmetagenome_FD_207643 | JGI IMG/M metagenome (GOLD analysis project Ga0326727, IMG submission 207643) | Lab enriched peat soil microbial communities from McLean, Ithaca, NY, United States - MB29MY | ecosystem: Environmental > Terrestrial > Soil > Wetlands > Peat | place: USA: New York...
CCTTGTGCGTGCCAAGAGTGGCACGCATCTCGCCGAGACCCCACTGACTGGAAAGCCGGATGCGGGAAATCCGCCCGTCCGGTTTGGAGGGAGGGGTGAGGTTAATCCCTCATCCCTACCCCTATCACGTACAGTCAAAGAGCCGGATTTGCATCCGGCTCTTAGTGGCGACGAGGCTTATACGCCTTCACCCAGGCGCTCAGAAGGGTAATGCGGCCAACTATTCGGTCGCTGTTCGAACCGCATTACAAGCAAAGCCCCTATGCTAACCCTAAACGAACAGCGAAATCTTCGCTCGCGCCTATGATATGATACGCAATCAGTCCGACTTGTTCAAACAGATTTTTCGGATTTTTTTTGGGCCCTGTTTTGGGCCGCGTCGGGGGCTTTCCGTCCGTTCATCACGACAGGCTCGCGCCAGGCGTGCCCGTCCTGCGCCAGCAGGTCCTCAGACGCCGCCGGGCCCCATGTGCCCGCCGGGTAGAACTCCCGGGCCGACAGCGGCTTTCCGTCCCAGGCCTGGCGAATCCCGTCCACGATCTTCCAGGCCGTCTCCACTTCGTCCCGGCGAATGAATAGAGTGGCGTCCCCGGCCATCGCCTCTAACAGCAGCCTCTCGTACGCCTCAGGCGTGTAAGCGCCAAACTCGGTGTTATAGCTGAAGTGCATCCGCACCGGGCGCACCTCCACGCTGGTGCCAGGCACCTTCCCGTTAAAGCGCAGCGATATCCCTTCGTCCGGCTGGAGACGAAGGACCAGCGCATTCGTGTCGAGGCGTGGGCCGCATTGGGCCGCAAACAGCACGTGAGGCGTGGGGCGGAATTGGATGCGGACCTCGCTCGTGCTCACAGGGAGATTCTTGCCCGTGCGCAGGTAGAAAGGCACTCCCGACCACCGCCAATTGTCAATGAACAGCTTTAGCGCCACGTAAGTCTCGACATTGGAGTCAGGCTTGACCTTCGGCTCCTGGCGGTAGGCTGGGCGCATCTCCCCGTCCACCGTCCCGGCGAGATACTGCCCGCGCACGACCTGCCGCCCGACGTCATCCCATCCGAATGGCCGGATGGACTTTAGCAATTTGACCTTTTCATCCCGAATTGCCTCCGCTTCGAGGGACACCGGCGGCTCCATCGCCATCAAGGACAAGACCTGAAGCAGGTGGTTTTGCACCATATCGCGCAACGCACCCGCCTCCTCGTAATAGCCGCCCCGCTGGCCGACCCCCAGGCTCTCGCTGACGGTGAGTTGCAGGTGGTCAATGGATTCGCGGTTCCACAGGCGCTCGAAAATGGCGTTCGAGAACCGGAACATGAGGATGTTCTGGACCGTCTCTTTGCCCAGGTAGTGGTCAATGCGGTAGATCTGCTTCTCGTGCGCGAAGCGAACCAGCTCGCGGTTCAACTGCTGGGCAGACTCAAAGTCATGCCCGAAGGGCTTCTCCACCACGATCCGTTGCCAGCCGTCCGCGCTGTCTTTTTGCAGCAAGCCGGCGCCGTGGAGTTGCTCGACTCCCTGTCCGAACTGGCTGGGCGAAACGGCGAGGTAAAACAGAAGGTTGCGGCGCAGGGCTTCACTGCCGAAGCCGTTCAATTGCTTGGCCAGCTTCGCATAGGCCGAGGCGTCGGTCAGGTCGCCCTCGCAATAAAACAGATGCTGCGAAAACTCCTGCCAAACGGCTTCGTCCACCGGCTTGGTGCGCGAGAACTGGTCCAGGGCCGACCGCAGCTCGCCGCGCCACGAAGCGTCGGTCTTCTCCCGGCGGGCAAAGCCAATGATGCGAAAATCCTCCGGCATCTGTTTCTCCTTGCGGAGATGGTACAGCGCGGGAATGAGCTTGCGCGCGGTGAGGTCGCCGCTCGCGCCAAAGATAATGATGGAGCAAGGCTCAATCGCCTTGCGCCCTTCACCCAGGCGACACGCCATCAGGTCGTCAAACTGCGCCGATTGGTTCACGGGCAACCATCGCCGACCCGCAAGGTAATTTCAACCGAAGATCAAGGTTTCCGCGGCTGGACCTCAACCGGTGGGACCGGCGACAAAGGCTTGTCGCCCGACAAATCTTCAGGCTTCGGCGCGGGCACATCATTGGCCGTCACCCGGCGCGTCCCCCCGACCACAGTAATCCTTCCGTCGCCCTCGGGCTGCAACCGCGGCCGTGAGGTCAGGTAATCAAAGGTCTCGTGGACAACCACCCGCCCGTCTGGATCGAAGACGGTATAATCATAGGAGTGCGGCTTGTCCTGGTAGAGCAGGTGCAAGTTGCTCAACCGGTCCACCTGGGGCTCGGGCCGGCCGAATGAAACCATCGGACCGATAGGAAAGACGCGAATAGTCTTCCCGCCGGCGCCGTCCATCAGCCGCAGGTATAAGCGCAATTGGGCCTTAAGATAATGGGCCTGCTGCAGGACGTACCTTCGAGTCTCGGGAGAGGTATTGGTCGCGCCCGCAGGTTGGGGTAACCCGACCTCCTGCTCCCACAGCCTGGCGCCCTCTACAATGTCAAACTTCTTTGGCGGGCTGGTGAACTCCTGGTTCCAGCCCTTGATCCGCACCGTCGCCGTCACCGAGTAGGCTCCCGGGACGGTTGCGGAGAAGCACGGCGCGAGGTCCACGCGTTTGGTGGCTACCTTGGAGGAGGGCAGAAGAAACGCTCCCGTGACGGGCACGTCCGCAGTTTTGGGCACTATCTCCCGATCATGGGACTCCACTGAAAAGGTCAGCCAATCGTCCTCTGCTCCCAGCGGCAAAGTCTGCCCGGAACGGTTGGTGATATGGACCGCGGTGATCATCGTCTCCCCGGGCAGGAATTGGTTTTGCTCTTGCGTAACCTCGACCGTCACCTGGGCCAGCGCCGGGGTTAGGGCGGCCAGGAGGAAACAAGGCCATAAGCTAATACGCTTCATGCATCAAGTCTAAGGTCGTCGCAGGCACTGGCAAGCCGCAAAGAGCCGTGTCACGGGGCTGCTATGGGGCTGAGCCGAGCCATGGCGGCCTGAACGGCAGCGGACGGGGGCAGCGCGCGGAGACATTCCAAGGGCTTCGCGTAAGTGCAGCGGGGGCTCAAGCAAGGGACGCATGGCAGCGGCAATTGCAAGACATGTTCGAGCTGCCGATAAGGCCCGGTGCGATGGGGCGTCGTTGGACCGAACAGGGCGACTACGGGTTTGCCCAGCGCGGCGGCGACATGCATGGGCCCGGTATCGTTGGTTACCAGCAACTGGCTCCGTCGAAGCCACTCAACCATTTCCGGGAGGGAAAGCTTCCCCGTCAAATCCAGACATCTCGCGCCACCGACCTTCGAGATGACCTCGCCCAAGCCTTGTTCGTCGCCACTGCCGAGCACGGCGAAACGCATGTCGGGCCGTTTCGCCGCAAGTTCGCGCACCAGGTCGGCATAGTACTCAACAGGCCAGCGTTTGTTGAGCCAGCGGGCGCCGGGCTGAAGGACCACCCACGGCGCCCCGTTCGCCGGCCACTTCTGCCGGACGGCCTGGGCGGGTGCGGGTCGCTCAGGCAGCCATTGGAAGTTCCAGTGCACCGGCACGCCGAGCAGGGGCAGCACCTTGAGATACCAGTCCACCGCGTGCGTTTGCGGAGACGGGCGCTGCACGATCAGGTCGTAAAAGCCCCGAGCGCCCTCGCGCGGTTCGTCGAGGCCCACGGTCAGCTTCCCGTTGGCGAACCACGCAAAGATCCCGCTGCGCATCAGGCACTGCAAATCAATCACCCAGTCGAAGGCCTGCCGCCGCATCCACCAGATGCTGCGGACGATTTCAGGCCAGTGCCGCGGCGCAGCCCAGCGACGGCGGTGAAAGTGCACCACGCCCGCAAGGTCCGGATCACCCTCGATCAAGGGCGCCAGCTTGGTATCAATCCACCAATAGATCTCGCTCGAGGGGAGGTGCAGCTTGAGCAGGCGCAGCACGGGCAGAGCCTGGACGACATCGCCCAGCGAACTGGGCTTCAGGATGAGGATCTTCACGCCGAAACGGGGTTCGGCGCGCCACCCTGGCGCAGACAGGGTCCTGCGTGCGAACGCCTCATGGAAAAGGCGCTACCGGCCGAACGCCAGCCGCTCGGCCAGCCGGGGTGGCAGACCCGCTTCGAGAATCTTCCGCTGGGCTGTCGGAATGTCGTATTCCAGCCGGCGCAGCTCGATCGTCCCCTCATCCATGTCATAGACCACGTAAGCCGCTTTGGGATTGTTGTCGCGCGGCTGCCCGATGGCCCCCACGTTTACGAAGTATTTCTTGCCCGCCTCGATCTTGAATTTGGAATAGGTGCCGCCCCGCACCATGTTGTCGCGAATGAACGCAACCGGCACGTGCGTGTGGCCGAAGAAGCAAACCGCCGTATTCTGGTAAGTGAAGCTGGCGGCCGCGGCGAGCTTGTCGAACACGTAGCCCCAACGCTGCGGACCATCGAGCGTCGCATGCACGATGGTGAAGTTCGTGACCATGCGCGCATACTTCAGATCGCGCAGCCACTGGCGGTCGTCGGCGGTCAATTGTTTGCGGGTCCAGCTTACGGCTTCAGCGGCGGCAGGGTTGAAGCCATCCAGCGGCTGGTCCGTCGAGCAATACTCATCGTGGTTGCCCTTGACGACCGGGATGTTCATCTTGCGCACGATGTCCAGGCATTCCTTCGGGTTGGCGTTGTAGCCGACCACGTCGCCGAGGCAGGCGAAATGGGTGCATTTCTGCTGCTTGATGTCCTCCAAAACGACCGTGAACGCCTCCAGGTTGGCGTGGATATCCGCGATGATGGCAAACTTCATGTCACTATCTATCTTACAATTTCAAACCCGCGAAACTCGTTCTGCGCTTCGGCCCAGGACACAGCCTCATGCCGAATAAAACTGTCCACGCCCGACTCGCGAATGGCCTGCTGAAAAGCAGACAACTCGTCTTTGGCGCCCTCGACGATCAATTCTACTGCGCCGTCAGGCCGATTGCGTACCGTGCCGGTCACGTCGAACCCGCTGGCTACTGATTTGACCGTGTAGCGAAACCCGACGCCTTGCACGTGGCCCGAGTAAATAACCTGCATTCGGCTGCGAATCACATTTCTTCTTCGGGCCAATGTGCCACAACCGCTTCACTTCCGGTAGGAAAAACACCTCCCCGCCGGTAACGACGTCAACTACGAACGCATAAATGCCGGGAAAGCGCAACCTTTTTCGCTAATGAGCGGTCGCAAGCCCCCCAGTCGAGGACTACCGCTGCTGCTTGGCCGCTTCCAGAGCCGACCAAAGACCGGAGCGCGTGATTAATCCAATGGGGCGCTCCGGCTGCTCCGGCGTCACGATGGGGAGATTGCCAACGTCATTGGCCGCAAAGCGTTTGAGGATCGTGAACAGGTCCTCGTTCGGAAAGGCGGCTTGCCATTCCAACGACATGACGGCCTTGACGGTCGTGCTCCGCCGCTGCTCTTCAGGCACTCGATGCGTTGCGAGCAGGGCCACCCGACCGCACAGCCGGTTGTGTTCGACGACCGGCAGACTCGCCAAACCGTAGTCGCCCATCAGCCCCATCGCCTCGGCGATGGACGCTTGCGCGTTCACGCATACCGGCAGGTGGATCATGACGTCGGCCACCTTTACGCGGCACAACGCAATCGGCTCAAATTCGTCGGCATGAAAGGGCGAGTCCAAACGGCTGTTCACCTGCGCGGGGAAGATCGTCTTCTTTCCCGAGAGAATGAACGCCGTGACTACGGCAAACATGGCCGGCGCCAGCAAGCCATACCCGCCGGTCATTTCGGAAATCATGATAATCGTGGAAATGGGGGCTTTGGCTGCGGCGGCGAAGAATGCCATCATTCCCACGATCGCGAAGTTCCCGGCATGAGGCTCAAGCTCAGGGAACACTGAGCTGACGGCATAGCCGAACGCGCCGCCGAACATCCCTCCCGTGACCACACACGGCCCGAAGATGCCGCCCGAATTGCCCGATCCAAGCGTGAGCGACGCTGCGACAATTTCAGCCAGGGCGGCAAGGAACATCACTGCCGGTGGAATCAGACGCAGGTCCTGGTTGATGGCAAACTGCGCCCACCCGTAGCCCGTGCCGATCACCGAAGGCATTGCCAATCCAATCAGTCCCGTACACACGCCCCCGATGGCCGCCGCGGCCCAGAGAGGAAAACGGCGAAAGAACCGCTCCACCCGCCCGTAAACTCCTACGAGGAACCGAGCCAACACCCCGCACCCGACCCCGAGCACAACAAAGAGAATCAGCGCGAACGGGTGCCGGAACTCCGTCATTCCTTCCGGCAGGCTAAAGATCGGCTGGAACCCTGTGACCGCGCCCACGATCGAGTAGCCGATCACCGAAGCAATCACTCCCGGCACCAGCGCTTCCACTTCAAAGTCCTCCGTGTAAAAGATCTCCGCCGCGATGAGGGCCCCGGCCAGCGGCGCCTTGAAGATCGCGGCGATGCCCGCGCCGAGTCCCGCGGCCAGCGCCATGTTGCGTTCGTGCGCGCTGAGCTTGAGCAGGTCGGCGATGCCCGAACCCGTCGCCGCGCCGATCTGGGCGATTGGCCCCTCGCGTCCCGACGTCAATCCGCCCCCAATGGTCAGCGCCGAAGTGATCAGCTTGAAGATGGCGGTCGGAAACCCGATCTTCGCGCCCTGATGGAAGGCCCGGATCGCGGCATTGGTGCCTATGCCTGCCGTTTCGGGCGCGAACTTCCAGGTCAGAAAGCCGCCCAACAGCCCGGTGGCCCCGGTCACCATCGGCAGCAGCCAGGGCCGGCTCATGTGGAACGCGTAGGTGCCGGATCCCCCTTCCCCGCCCGGCAGCGGCGGCGCATAGCCCACGATTGGCCCGAGCAGCGCGTGCTTGACCGCTTCAATGCACCACATCAATGCAAGCGCCCCGAGCCCCGCTCCTACTCCAATCAGGAGCCCAATGAAGCCCCATCTGCGCAGAAAGGTTGCCCCTTCCCAAATGTCGGGCGATCTCAGCAGCCAAATCCGGTTTCGCATGCGGTGAATGCCTGAATGTGTCACAACCGCCCGCAACCACAAAAGGAAAAGGCACCCGCCGCGCCGCGCCCGGCGGGAACAGATGCCAGGGATGCCGCGACCAGACGCAGTTCCCGCTGAAAAAGCGTGCATTCTTAAGCGTCCTGGTTCTATTGTTCAACCCGATGCCTATGACGCACTTGAATCAGTATTCCCGCCGACAGTTTCTGCGCCGCTCCTCGATGGCCCTCGGCCTCACGGTAGCTGCCCCCGCTCTCGTTCCCGCCTCCGCCCTCGGGCGCGACGGCAGCACCGCTCCGAGCGAGCGCATCAACATGGGCTTCATCGGCCTGGGTGGTCAAGGCAGTGGCCATCTCTTCGGTGACACCGGCTGGACGTATGTGCCCGGCGGCTACATCGCGCGCGATGACGTCCAAGTGATGGCTGTGTGTGACGTGCGCAAGGAGCGGCGCGACCGCGCGCACGAACGGGCCAACCACATCTATGCCGACAAGCTGCACCAGCCCGGGTATAATGGGGTGCTCGCTTACAACGACTTCCGGGAACTCCTGGCCCGCCCCGACATTGACGCGGTGCTGATCGCGGTGCCTTACCATTGGGCGGCCCTGTTGGCCACCATGGCGATGCGCGCGGGCAAAGATGTGTATTGCGAGAAGCCGATCGCCATCACGGTACGCGAAGCGCGCAACATGGCCGATAATTCCAAGCGCTACAGCCGCATCTATCAGGCCGGCACGCAGCAGCGCTCCGAGTACGGCGGCAAGTTCCGCCAGGCTTGCGAGCTGATTCGCAATGGCCGCATCGGCCAGCTCAAAGAGGTCTATTCCTACCGGATGCCCGGCGCGTTTTACCCCACCCACTGGACAGCGGACGCGGGCAAGCCTGTCCCCAAGGGGTTTGACTGGAACATGTGGCTTGGGCCGCTTCCCTGGCGCCCATTCCCCGGCGAAGCCGGACACACCCTCTCCGGATACTTCGTCGGGGACGTGAACTGGGCTCCGCACCACTACGACATCATTCAGTGGACGATAAACCCTGATACCACGGCGCCCATCGAGGTGTCGTATGAGTCCAAGGACGGGAAGCCTGACGATGCAGTCATTCACTATCGCTACTCCAACGGCGTGCAGGTCCATTCAACGAACTACCCAGGCGAGAAGGTGGGCGACGTAGGCGGCGCCTGCTTCATTGGCACCGAAGGCCGCATTGCTGTGGACCGCAACAACATTGTTTCCTATCCAGCCTCAATACTCACGACACCTTTGCGTCCGAGCGACAGCCGGGTATATCACGCGGACAGCCATTCCGGGAACTTCCTCGACTGCGTCCGCAGCCGGCGGCTCACCATCTGCAATCCCGAGGTCGCCGTCTATACCATGAACGCCATCCTGATCGGCGGTATATCCCTCGTCCTCAAGCGCAAGCTGACGTGGAACCCGGTCAAAGCCGAGTTCATGGATGATGCCGAAGCCAACCGCCTTCTGTCTTATACGCCGAGGCCGCCGTGGAGGCTCTAAGAATGACGAATGACGAATGTCTAATGACGAAGGAATGACAAATGACTATTGCTCCCGCGCGCCTTTGCCTTAACCCTGAAATCTCCCTTTGAGCAGCATGACTAAAACCAAATTGAACTACTTCATCCTTCTGCTGTCTGCCAGTCTCTTGGCGCTGACTGCGTCCACTGTCCGGGCCGACGAGGAACAGGACCTCATCGCCACATTGCAATCCACTGCCGGAGCGGTGAAGAAATGCTCCGCCTGCCAGAGGTTGCGCGTCATCGGCACCGTGAAGGCCGTCCCGGCGCTGGCGGCGCTGTTGGGCGAGCCGAAGACCGCGCAGGCCGCGCGATACGCGCTCGAGCCGATGCCCTGCCCCGAAGCGGGCGCGGCGTTGCGGCAGGCGCTCCAAACAACATCGGGCCTTATCCAGTCAGGCGTGGCGGATTCACTGGGCTGGCGGCGTGACACCGCCGCCGTTCCCCTGCTGAAGCCGTTGCTGCGCGGAACCAACGATCTGGTCGCCTCCGCAGCCGCCACCGCGCTTGGGCGGATCGGGAGCACAGACGCCACCGCCGCGCTGGTTTCCGCGCGCGACAAGGTCCTGCCGGCGGTTCAGCCCGCCGTGCTCAATGGCATCTTGCAAAGCGCCGAGTCGCGCCTGGCTGCGGCCGACGCCAAAGGAGCCGCGTCCATTTACAGCAAGCTATACAACGCCAAGTACCCCGACCGCTTCCGCGTCGCCGCCTGGCGGGGGATCGTCGTGGCGGATGTCGGGCAGCGCGCCAAGCTCGTCAGCCGGGCGCTGGCCGGCCAGGATCACTCCCTTCAGATGGCTGCCCTGAAAGTTGTGCGCGAGCTGGGCGATGCCGCAGTCGTCAAGGCCTGCCTGCGAGAATGGGCCAGCCTTCCCGCCACTTGTCAACTGGCGGTGTTGGACGCTCAAATCAAAGTGGGTGGCGATGTGCTTTCCACTGTGCGCCTCGCGATCCAAAGCCCTTACACATCCATCCGGGTGGCCGGCTGGCTCGCCCTGGCAGACCTAGGCGATGTCTCGACTCTTTCAGCGCTGACCAAGGTCGCAGCCGGCGGTGAACCCGCCGAGCGCGAGGCGGCGCGGGAAGCGCTCACCCGCGTGCGCGGACCCGGGGTGCGGGAGGCTTTGCTGAGCCAAATTGCCAAAGCCGGTCCAGCGGAGCAGGCGGAGCTGCTGCGAGCGCTCGGCGAGCGAGGCGACGCGGAGGCCGCCAGCGTGCTCCTCGAGAACGCGGCCATCGGCAAGCCGGCGCGCCTCGCCGCTTTGGATTCCCTCCGGATTCTGGCGGTGCCCGGCACGCTCATCCCGCTGCTGGAGATTGCCGCCGCGTCCCGAACGGAGGCAGATTGCGAACCGGCGACGAAGGCGCTTTACGCCGTTTGCGCCAGCACCAAGGACAAGGATCAGACCACGCGCTCTGTTCTCGAGGCCATGGGGCGCATGCCAACCGCGCAGCGGTGCCAGGTCCTGCCGGTGCTAACCGAACTGGGCACGCCGGCCGCCCTCGACGCGGCCCAGGCGGCGGCGCGCGATCAGGACTCCGAGCTCGCAAAAGAAGCGATCCGCGTGCTGGGGCTATGGCCAAACGCCGCTCCCGCACCCATGCTTTTGGAACTGGCCCGCTCCACCACCGCAGCCTCTTCGCTCCGCGTCCTGGCTTTGCGCGGATGCATCGAGGTTGCCACGCTGGAACCGGACAAGACCAAGCGCTTGCAGATGCTTGAGCAGGCAAGGTCCGCCGCCACGCGCCCGGAGGAAAAGAAGCAGGCGCTTGGCAAGATCGGGCAGATTTCAACACCTGCAGCGCTCCAAATCGCGGTGGCAGACCTGGCGGACCCGGAACTCGCGAATGAAGCGGCTTCGGCAGCGATCACCATCGCCGAACAGCTCTCCGCCTCGAACGCGCAGCTTGCGGGTGAAACCGCCGCCAAATTGCTCGAGCAGTGCAAGAATCCCGACATCACCAAGCGCGCCATGGCCATCCGCATCAAGTCCGCCGGTCCTGGCCCGTTCATCCAGGACTGGCTGGTGTGCGGCCCATTCAGCCAGCCCGGCGTGGAGAACCTCAGCGCGATCTTCAAGCTGCCCCTCGGCCCCGAAAAGCCGGGCGAGAAGGTGCAGTGGCAACCCGCGCCCCACGAGGACGGGGTCAACCTGGCGAAGCTGTTCCCGGGCCATGACAATTGCGCCGCCTATCTGAAGACGCAAATCTCCGTGCCCGAGGATTGCGATGCCTTCCTGCTGTTGGGGAGCGACGACGGTGTGAAGGCCTGGTTGAATCAGGCCGTGGTCCATGCCAACGACACCAACCGGCCCGACATGCCGGATCAGGACGTGGCGCCGGTACACTTCAAAAAGGGCAGCAATGAGCTGATGCTGAAGATCACCCAGGGCACAGGGGGTTGGTCCGCCCACGCCAGGATCGTCGGACCCGATTGCCGCCCCATTCCCGGGCTGCGCGCTGAGCCTGAAGGAGAGAAATCAGCGGTTGCCGCGCCGGCGGGCAAGTCCTGATTCTGGTCGAAGCTCCAGCGTCTCAGGGCGCTGAAGGCGGGGAAAGCGGAGACGGCGGGATGGTGATAGGGGTGCCAGGCCTTAGCCTGCTGAAGTTGACGTTGGGATTGGCCGCGCGGATGGCGCTGGCAGGCAAACCGTACATAAGCGCAATGGTGTCCGCGCTGTCACCCGGCCCGAGCACATACACTTTGCGGGGCGGAGGCGGCTCCGGCGCAGACGGCGGTTCCGGCGGCAGATCCCCGCCTGTCGCCACGGTATTGGCCTGTAGCTGTTGCAGTTCCAGGCGCTTCAACTCAATGCTCTTCTGCTCCGCGGTCAGGTTGGTATCCCCCTGAATGCGGTTCTGCTCCGCCTGCGCGGCTTGGGCGACGGCGTAGATTGCGGCCGCGGCATCCGGTGTGCCCGCCTCCTCCGCAGCCGCCACCGCGTCGCGGTAAACTGGATCATGAAGCCGCTCATACTCCGCATAACGCTGCGGGCCGAGAGCCGTCTTTATTGCGTTCTCGCGCTGGTCCTCCAGGGCCTTGCGCTGGCCGACGCTGCTCGGGTCGGTGGCATCGGCAAGTAACTGGATGCGCTGGTCAAGAGCGTCCGTGGCGCGGAAGACGGCGCGGAATTCATCGGGGGTCTGGTTGAAGAACTTGAGCTGGCTGAAATCGGCGCGCAGCTCATTGGCGTTTTGGGAATAGCGCAATAGGAATTCCTCAAGCTGTGGCGGGCTGAGCACGCGGGCCAGGTCCTCGCGCGTCTGCTGGCGCAGCTTGGCGAGCACCGCTGGGTCAGCCTCCTTGCCGGCATTGCGCTGCGCATGGAGATAGGCCTCCAGGCGATCCTGCGATCGGAGGCTCACATCCTGGATGGCCTGCTTGGTGTCCGGCTCGAGCGCACCGAGGACAGGGCCGTCGAGAGCAACACCCGGGCGCGAGGGGCGAGGCAGGCTAACCAGGTCGCCGGTCTCCCAGTTGGTGCCGAGCAGGCTCGTGAGCAAGCCGCGCCGTTCGTCCTCCAGCCTGCGAGCCTTCTCCGCCGCGGCTTGAACGACCGCGGCATCCGGTTCGCTGCGCCACCATTGCTGGTCGGCGGTTACCAGGTCGGTTGCGCGCTTCCGGGCATAGAGGGCGTTAACATCGGCGATGATGATGTCGCGGACAGTTTGCTCGGGACAGCCGATGTCGCGCAGGTTGGCGACATAGGTGGCGTAATCGCCCGACTCGACCTCCCGCCACGAGAAGAGCTGGCGGCGGGTGATGAAGTTGGTCTTGGTCTGGGTGGCCGGCGGGTGGCTCAGGGCGGCAGCGGTGGCGGCGTATTTTGCGGACAACGCGCGCGTGGAAACGAGCCAGACGGCGGCCATCAGGATATTGACGCCGAGGGAAACTAGGGCAATCAGCCGCCAGCGCATATATCTATTTACCCGTGAATCGCTGCCACAGCAATTGAAAAACGTGGCGGGCAGAAAGTTGCGCGTCGAATGAGCTTCGTAAAACAAAGCCTTGCACGGGGCGGAAGACCAAAGGCAGACCTTACCGGACGGAACGGGGCTCAAGCTAAAGCTTGGACCTCCCGCCCGCTGCCGCTAACTTCCACGCGCATGAAACAAAAGGCTTACGCGCGCGCGGGTGTTGATATTGACCTGGGCAACGAGGTGAAGTCGGCTTTGCCTCGAATGCTCCGGGAGACCCATCGGCCCGGGGTGCTGGGCAAGGTCGGCGGATTCGGCGGGCTCTTTGCGCTGGACGTGCGCAAGTATCGGGAGCCGGTCCTGGTTTCCAGCGTGGACGGTGTCGGCACCAAGCTCAAGCTGGCCTTCGCGCTGGATCGCCACGACACCATCGGGCAGGACCTCGTGAACCATTGCGTCAACGACATCGCCGTGCTGGGCGCGGAGCCGCTCTTCTTCCTGGATTACCTCGGGACCGGCAAACTCGAGCCGCGCGTGTTCAAGGACATCATCAAAGGCTTTGCCAAGGCCTGTGCGGCGAACCACTGCGCCCTCATTGGCGGCGAGACGGCCCAAATGCCCGGCTTCTACCAACCGGGCGAGTATGACGTGAGCGGGACGATTGTCGGCGTGGTGGAAAGATCCAGGATGCTGGACGGCAGCACAATACGCCCAGGCGATGCAGTGATCGGTCTGGCCTCCAGCGGGCTGCACACCAACGGCTATTCGCTGGCGCGCAAGATCTTCTTCGAACAGATGGGGCTCACGCCGGCGAGCTATGTGCCGGAACTGCGCAACACCATTGGCCGCGAACTGCTCAAGATACACACCAGCTACGGTCCGCTGATTCAGGGGCTGCTGAAGAAGTTCAACCCAGGCCAGGCACACCGCGGGTCCCATCCAAGGGACAGGCGGGGCGCTCGTCCTGCGATTCGGGCCCTGGCTCACATCACGGGCGGCGGCTTCGTGGATAACATCCCGCGCGTTATTCCCCGGCACTGCGATGTGCTCATCCGCAAGGGCACGTGGGAGGTCCCGCCGATCTTTCAGCTCATCCAGGCCAAAGGGGGGGTGCGCGAGCGCGAGTTATACCAGGTCTTCAATATGGGCATTGGCATGGTGGGGATCGTGGCTTCCGACCGAGCCGAGGAAATCATCAGATTCATCCGGGGGCAAAGCCAAAAGACCTGGCTCATTGGCCAGGTCGTGGTTGGAAGAGGAGAGGCCCAAGTTAGCCTCTAAACAGGAGATCGCGCTCCAGGCGAGCCCTACTTCTGGTCCGTGCTCCCCGACTTCTTGGCTGCCGAATTCGTGTACTTCTCCAAGTCCTCGGCTTTGATGACTTCGATCTTGGCGCCCTTCTTGAGTTCGTCGGCGGAGGGCACGCGGATAATGTCGCTCGTCAAAGGTTGAGCGGGAGGCGGGGGCTGCGGGGCATCACTGCCCAGCAGTTCCACCTCGAAGATGAGCGTCGAGCCGGGCTCGATGCCTGGTCCGCCGGCGTCCTTGTAGGCCAGAATTGAGGGGATAAAGAGCTCCCACTTCGAGCCCGCCTTCATCATCAGCAACGCCTCGGTCCAGCCGCGAACCACCCGGTTGACCTGGAACTTGGCCGGCTGGCCCCGCTTGGCTGAACTGTCGAATTCTTTGCCGTTAATCAGCGCGCCCCGGTAATTGACTGTGACCGTGTCATTGGTCTTGGGCATGGCCCCAGTTCCTTCGGTGATGACCTTGTATTGCATCTCGGCAGTAGTTCCGTCTTCCAGGGTGACGGTATGGGTTTTGATACCCGGCTTCGTCTTGTTCTCGGCCAGGAAGGCCGCTCCTTCCTTCTTATTCTTCTCCGAGAGTTCGCGCTGGACCTGCTCATGCTTGGCGCGGGCTTCCATTTGGTAGGACCGCATGGCCTCGGCCGCTTGCTGGTCGGTCAGCTTCAAGGCGCGGCCCGCGATCACGTCCTTCATGGCGCCGGACATGGCGTCCACATCCAACTCGACCCCGCCGCGCTTGATGCTGTTGCCGATGTTCATGCCGATGGCGTAGCTCATGTTTTGCTTTTGCTCCGCCGGGGAGAGCTTTGGCGCCGGCATCGGCGCGTTGGTCGGGGCGGGTTTCGGCGCGTTTGTCGCAGCCGGGTTGTTGTCGGCTGCCGCGGCTCCTTGCAGCAGCGTTAAACCGAAGCCCAGAGCCAAAGCCACATTCAATCCATTTCTCATAATTCTTCTATGTGCCAGTTGTTTATAGCGCAGTCTTGTTTACACCATTGCCGGGAAAAGTCGAGCGCGAAAAGGTGTAAATTACTTTGGCGCTGATTGCAATAGCTGATTGAATCCACCGCCATGAAGATTCTGGTCATAGGCTCCGGCGGGCGCGAGCACGCCCTGGTGTGGAAACTCGCCCAATCCCCCCACGCCACGCAAATGTGGTGCGCGCCGGGAAACGCCGGCATAGCGCGGGAACGCGTGGCCAAAAATGGAGACCTCGTCCAGTGCGTAAGCCTCGGCGCCGAAGACCTGCCAGGGCTGCTAAGCTTCGCGCAAGCCCATCGGGCCGATCTTACGGTGGTTGGGCCGGACAATCCCCTGGCGCTGGGCATTGCGGACTTATGGCAAAAGGCCGGGTTGCGCATCTGGGGACCCAACCGCAGGGCGGCCCAATTTGAGGCCTCCAAAGCCTTCTCGCAGCGTTTCATGGAGCAATACGGCATCCCTACCGCGCGGGCGGGCACATTCGACGATGCCGCGGCGGCTTCGACCTTCGCCGCCTCCCTCGGCGGACGGTGCGCGGTGAAAGCCGACGGGCTGGCATTGGGCAAAGGAGTCTTGATCTGCCGCGACATGGCCCAGGCGGACCGAGCGATCCAGGAAGTCCTGGTCGAAAAGGCCTTCGGCGGGGCGGGCGCTAACATCGTCATACAGGAACTGCTTGAGGGTATGGAGATTTCGCTTCATGCGCTTTGCGACGGCAAGACGGCCAAGCTGTTCCCAGCCGCTCAGGACCACAAGCGGGCCCTGGACGGCGACCGCGGCTTGAACACCGGCGGCATGGGCGCTTATTCCCCAGCCCCGTTTCTAACCGACGCCGAGCTGGCCGCGCTCGGCGGGAGCATCCTTGACCCCTGGCTTCGGGGCTGCGCGGCCGAGGGCATTGATTTCCAGGGCATCCTTTACCCGGGCGTCATGCTGACCAGTGCCGGCCCAAAGGTGCTGGAGTTCAACGCGCGTTTCGGCGACCCGGAGACCCAGGTGTATTTAACCCGCCTGGAGAATGACCTCGTCGAACTGCTGGACGCGAGCGTCAGTGGGACCCTGGCCAACCTGGAGCTCAGGTGGAGCCCGCTGGCATCAGTCTGCGTGGTAATGGCCTCCGGGGGCTACCCGGAACGCTACGCCAAGGGCAAGCTGATTCGGGGGCTGGAAGAAGCCTCGCGGTTGCCCAATACGAAGGTCTTCCACGCCGGCACCGCATCGGCGGGAGACCAGATCGTAACCAGCGGCGGGCGGGTGCTGGGCGTGACGTCCTGGGCCAAAGACCTCAGGAGCGCCCAAGCCGCGGCGTACGCTGCTGTGGAGAAGATCAAATTCGAGGGTGCCCATTACCGGCGGGATATCGGGGCCAAAGCCCTTAGCTAGTGGAAGTCCTCCCCATAAACCGGTTTGGCCCCTGGGTTGACCGCTTTCCTGACCCTTTTTCAGACCTTCTGGCTCTGGCCAGGAAGGCGGGGTCCGCGTCCGGCCCCGCCGCCCCGAATAGCTGGGCACCAGCGCGCCGGAGGTCTGATTTCTGAGTGTTTCTATTGGAATAGTCCCCGGGGGCGGCATTCTACATCTCCTTCGCTCCCATAGCCAGGCGGCGACGGAACTCCTCCCGATTGCGGGCATCGTAGAATTCGGCGGGGTTGTAATCGTCGGTCAATACCCGGCCATGCCCCGGCAAGGGATCCACCACACCGGCGAAAGTGGCTTCTGTGTCGTCGAGGACTTCGGGATGGATATTGGCCCGGTCAGGCGGGCGCACGAAGGCCAGGGTGGGGCGGTCGGAAGCGACGAAGAAAATGCCGCCATCCCCGCTGCTGTGCGCCACCACGGATGGGAAGACGGCTTTCAGGGTCTTGTCCAGGGAAGCGGTGAAGAAGTCGCGCCCAGCCTCCAGGTTGCCGAAGCTGTTGATCACCAGCGTGCCGCCGGGGCGGAGGACCCGCCGCATGGACGCGAAGGCCTCGCGTGTGAAAAGATGGGAGGGCGACGAGTCTCCCAGGAAGGCGTCGAGGATGACAACGTCGTATTGCTTGTGGCAGCGGTTGAGGAAGTGGCGCCCGTCATCGAGCGTGATGTTCAGCTTGTTGGTGTCCAGGTCAAAGAAGCGGGTAGCCAGCGGCACCACTGCCAGGTTGATTTCGACCACGTCCACCCGCGCGCCCTGGCCGGCGAATTCCATTGGCACAATGCCCACGCCCAGGCCAATGCAGAGCACGTCGTTGATGTTGGTGGTGTAGGCCCGCGCGAGCCTGGCGAGAGCGTAGGTGAAGTGAGACACGCTCAGCTTGCGAACCGGGTCGTACGAGTTCTGGGTAAGGCTGTCGTTGAGGTAGTAGCGGCAGTCGCCGTCGTTCCGATCCACGACCTGGAGCATGCCAAAGTGTGAGTTGCCCCGGAACAGCTCGTGCGCATAGGTGTAGTGGCGCGACAGGCCCAGGTAGCCTTTCCAATCGGCGGCTGGGGACGCCGCGAGCAGCAGGATCAGCGCTGCGGCGCCAAACCTCCGGCGGGAGAGGAAATAGCCGGCGCAAACCAGCATCAGGGCCACCGCGGTGAAATACATGGTCAGCGAGTTAGGCAGAAGCGGGATGAGGAGATAGCCGATGAGCAGCGTCCCCGCCAGGCTGCCCAGCGTGCCGATGGCGGTGAGCCGGCCGACGTTGCCGCCCACGCCGGCCACCGAGGAGGTGATGACGCGCACCAGGAACGGCCCGGTCATGGCCAGCAGCGCCAGCGGAATGAAGAAGAGGATCGCTGAGGCGAGCAGGGAGCCGACCGCGAGGTTGAAGTCGAGGCACCAATAAGCGACGGGCTCACAGATGCGGACCGTCAGCGCCAGGTAAACCGCCGCGCCCAGGATGGCCCAGTAGAGCGGCGGGAGCCGTTGCGACCGGTCCGCCAGCCGCCCACCCGCATAGTAGCCGCAGGCCAGCGCCACCAGCGTCACCGCAATCTGCGCCGTCCAGACGAAGTGTGACAAGCCAACATAGGGCGAGAGCATCTTGGCGCCAAGAATCTCGACGACCATGATCGCCCCGCCCGTCATCGCCGCCGTGCAGTAGAGGTAGCGGCGCAAGCCTCGCGGCAGCGCAGGCTCAGGTGCCGGTTGCTTCTTCACGCGCGAGGTTTTACGCGACGCCTGCAACCGGGGCAATGCTTTAGTCGGTGGCGCCTCACAGAAGGGCGTATCTGGACACTCCTGCGCTGTAGCGGCAGGCATCTTGCCTGCCGTAGAGGGCGGCATCTTGCCGCCCGGAAGAGCGCCGCCTGCCTGCGGGACGGCTATTCCGCCGGGCAAGATGCCCGGCTCTACGGCAGGCAGGATGCCCGCCGCTACAGCGCAGGACGGTGTCGGTGTCCAGATTCGCGCCCCTCACAGAGGGTTACAAACTGCTCGCTTCACCGCTGCGGTGACTTCATACTCCGGCCCGGAATATGATCGAGTTTCTGCGCAGACTCTGGGACTTGACCCGCCCTTATCGAGGACGGCTTATGCTGGCGATTCTGACCGGCGTTATTGGAGGTCTGATCGAGCCACTGATGATCGCGACCATTGTCTTCGTCTATGGCCTGATCTTCCCTTCGGCAGACGCGGCCTCGTCGCTCCTCTCGAAGAAGTCTTTCAAGGAACCCGCGGCCCTGGTCACGAAGCTGAGCAGTCAGCCGGACCCGGTGTCCCAGTTCGTATGGGGCCATTTCTCTGCGAATGACCGCCAAGTGCTGACCAACGCGGCTGCGGCGTCGAACCAGCCGCCCGCCGTCCTGATCGAGCGCTTGAATCATCTCCTCCAATGCGACTGCCTCTACGAGCCCCAGCGCTTTGCAGGGGTCAAGTTGTCGGCTGAGACACAGCTCTTGCTGGCCGATAACCCGCAGGGCGAGGCCACGATTCACCTGAACCGCCTGTTACTGAACGACGCATACCCACACGAGCTTTACAGCAGCACCGCCTCGCCGCTCGCAGCTCAATTGTCCTGGGCGCCGGCTTTCGTGCGCGATTCGGCCCTGTCTGCTCAGCAGGCACTGACCCTGGGCGTGAGGAGTCATCCGGGGGCGGTCATGGCGCTCGTGGCGCTCATCCCCGCGGTCATCATGCTCCGCGGCCTGTTTTCCTACCTCAACGTCTATTCTCTGCAATGGGTGTCCATCCGGGCCATCACCGACCTGCGGAACCAGTTGTTCGAGCACATCATGAGCCTGTCGGCAGGATTCTTCAGCCGCACCAGCACCGGCGAGCTGATGGCCCGGATCATGAGCGACACGGGCACGCTGCAAGGGATCATCAGCAATGCCACGACGGTGGTGGTCAAGGACCCGGTGACGCTGGTCAGCCTGTTGGCCTTTGTGCTGTGGAAGGAGACAAGGCTGACGCTCCTGGCCCTGGTCGTCATGCCGGTGTGCATGGTCCCCATTGTGGTTTATGGCCGCAAGGTGCGCCGCTCCAGCCGCGCGCTGCAAACGCACGCCGCCGAGCTGACCGGCGTCATGGCCGAGACGTTCACCGGCAACCGCGTGATCCGGGCCTACAACCTGGAAGCGACGGTCGTGGAGCAATTCAAGACGACCTCACGGAAGTTCATCGGTCATTACATGCGGATCGTGCGGTCCATGGAGATACCCGGCCCGCTGCTGGAATTCTTCGGCGCAATCGGACTTGCTCTGCTGTTGATCTATCTCATCGTCCACCGGGGCGATCGCCCCACGTCGGCGGATTTCCTGGCCGTCATCCTTTCCATCTTCTCGATGTATCGCCCGCTGAAGAACCTGACGCGCTTGCACAACACTTTGGAGCAAGGCCGTGCCGCCAGCGAGAAGGTGTTCGCCCTGCTCGCTACCACCAGCACCATTCCCGAGCCGGCTCACCCGAAGCCGCTACGGGCTGCGGGCGCGGAGGTGCGATTCGACGGCGTTGACTTCTCCTACGGGGACAAGCTGGTGCTCCATGACATTAATATGTCGGTGGAGTCCGGCCACCTGGTCGCCCTGGTGGGCGCCAGCGGCTCAGGGAAGACCACCGTGACCAACCTCTTGTTGCGGTTCTATGACCCGGACCGCGGCGCCATCCTGATCGGCGGCACCGACCTGCGCGAGGTCACGACCAACGATCTCCGGAAGCAGATCGCCGTCGTAACCCAGGAGACGATCCTCTTCAACCAGACCATCGCGCGAAACATTGAATTGGGCCGGCCCGGCGCCAGCCAGGCAGACATCGTGGAAGCCGCCCGCCATGCCAACGCCTACGACTTCATCATGAAGCAGCCGAAAGGCTTCGACACGGTCGTGGGAGAGAAAGGAGTGCTGGTCTCCGGCGGCGAGCGCCAGCGCATTGCCATCGCCCGCGCCATTCTCAAGAATGCGCCGATCCTCATCCTGGACGAAGCCACCAGTTCCCTGGACTCGGAGTCGGAGCGCGCGGTCCAGGCCGCCTTGGAAGGACTGATGCACGGGCGCACCACCATCTGCATCGCCCACCGTTTGTCCACCATCCAAAAGGCGAACCGCATCATTGTCCTCGACAGTGGGCGAATAGTCGAAAGCGGCACCCACGCCGAGTTGATCCAGGCACGCGGGGTTTATTGCAATCTCTACGAGCTGCAGTTCAACCCGGTGACCGCCTGAGAAACCTGAATCGAGCCCCACCAGGGAGCGCGAGCATCCGCGCCAGCCCTGATTGCTGCGGTTTGCCCGGAAGCCTGGCCGAGCCGCACCGCGTGCCACGCGTCCCCGCCTCAACAATTCCGCAGGCAAGACACCTGCGATCATGGTGCTCGCCCCCCACTCAGGCCGCCTCGCGTTCTCCATGCCGCAGGAACCCTCGCCGTCCGTGGCCTGCCAAGCCTCGCCAAGGCCACCTTCATACTGTGTACACCGGATGTACACCGGAGGTACACTGGATGCACACCGGATGAACGACGATTTATATGGTGTTCCTCCGGTGTACTTCCGGCGTACCTCCGGTGTACATCCGGTGTACACGGTGTGAGGCTGCATGCCTATCCGGTTGCGTGCCAAAAGCCGAAAATCTGGAAGCCAGCCACGCAGTAAACAAAGGGGGAAAGCCTATCCGGATTCCCTGGTTGGCACGCAACCGGATAGGCATGTGAGGCTGCGGATACATACCATCGGCCTTCTGGGATTTAGCCGCTGGCGTTAACGATAATGCAGGGGCGTCAGCCTAAGCCATAACCATGCTACTGGTTTTGGGGAGCGCACGCGCCTCGCGTGCTGCCAACGGCGCCCCGCCGTTGGTGCTACCGCCCACCGGCGGCTCACTGTTTGGTGATCCGTCCAGACCAAGGAGCATTCGCGGCGGGGCACCGCGAATCGCACGCGAGGGCGCGTGCGCTCCCCAATTCCAAGTGAATCGCCACGGCTAAGTTGGCTGGCTTCCTGGTCCGTCTCCCTGCACCGGTTTGGGTGGCACGATCCCAAACGTCACGTGGTCCTGTGCTTTCCAGCCGTTCTTCTCCTGGCAGGTGACGATAAACACCTTCCGTCCGGGGGCGGGTTCGCCGAACCGGGCGATGTATGGGGCGGTAATGTCGAGTTGACTGTCGGCGGCAGCTCCCGCCAGGCCGAGGTAATAGAACCGCCGGGGCTTCGATCGGCCAGCGCTGCACGGGGCCTGGCCAAAGACCATGATGTCCTCCACCACCGGGCCTGCCGGCAACAGCAGGTGCAGGCTGCCCGCCTCGTCATACACCAGGGCCAGCTCGCCGATCGGATTGGGGCTGAACACGACGGGGTCCGGGGGTTCGTCCACGGGCGGTTTTCCGATGCACCGCAGGGTATTATTGATTTTGGTGCAGAGCCGCTGGCCGCTCAGATGCGAGTACTGGCCCAGCGAGGGGTGGCTGGGGACGGTTTGGGCGGTCAGGTTCCAGCGCTGGCGCTGGTCCTCGGTCAGGCGCAGACCCCAGCCGCTGGACGAGGCGCCAAAGTTGCCGCGGACGCGGCTCTGGGCCTCGGTTTTCGGGTCGCGAGGCACCGTGAGTGTTCGGTAGCAGACGCCAAAAGGAGACATGTAGGCCACCAGGGTTCCTACGCGGCCAGTGCGGGGGGTATCAATGACTTTCATAGAATTGGCTCGAACTTTCCAATGGCGCGGAGCGCGCACGACCTTGCCGCACTGCGCGGTCTGGCCGGCGCGGGTTCGTCTCCCTCACAGCCAAGTGTTTCATTGCTCGTCAAGCCTATCATCGGCCCCACTTGCGGCAAGCCGAAAAGCGCGCCTGCGGCCCTTCGTTTCCGGCCTGTTTCATTGTCCGCGAAAGGAGGCGGGCGTATATCTGCCCCGCGAAGCGATGACTTACGCTGTGATGCAAACAGCGCTGGCCCCGCCCTCCAGGGAGCAGCTCAAAGCGGCCTTCGGGAAGGTTCCGGGGTTGACGGCTGCGGATGTGAACATCCTGGGCCGGGACGCGAGCAGCGCGGTCTTCGGACTTCGGCCTTCCAAAGGCTACGCCCTGGGCGGGAGTTTCTTCTCCACCTTGCTCTTCTCCAGCACGACGTACCGGGGCAGGCCGCCTTCGAAGGGAAACTTCACTTCGCCTTCAATCAGCGGGCGGGCATACTCGACGAACTTCTCGTTCGGCAGAAAGCCATCTTCGCTGATCCAGTCGCGCGGGACGAAGTGCTCCACGTTGGCGATGTCAGCCAGCGGCTGAAGCCCCGTGCTCCACTTGACGACGCCGTCGGGCTGCACAGTGCGGACGATCTTCACCATTTTCCCGCTGTCGCCGGCCACAGCCGCCCGCACCGCCGCCTCGCCGCAGGCGAACGCGTTGTTGCTGTCGGACAGGCTGGCCATGTGCTCAGCAGCGCGCTGGGCGTAACCAAGGAGCACGGTGCGAGTCTTGGTGTGGAGCTTCCCCTGGACATGCTCCTTGATGACCTCAGCCGCGCCGGCCAACACCGGGTGGCCGAACGCATCCAGGTGGTCCTTGTCGGCACCGATCTCCTCGCCCTGCTTGTTCTTGATGCCTTCGCCGACCACCATAACGCAGTACTTGTAGGCCGCAACGGTCTCTTTGATCTTGGCCAGGACGGCGTCCACGTCGTATTGGATTTCCGGGACCAGCACAATGTGGGGTGGCTCGGCCGGGTTGCCGCGCTTCGCCAGGACGGTGCCGGCAGCGATCCAGCCCGCGGAGCGGCCCATGACTTCAACGATGCAGCAGGACCCGTCATCGGTAGCCATGCTGCTTACGTCAATCCCAACCTCCATGACGGTCGCAGAGTTATACTTGATGACAGAGCCGTAGCCGGGGCAGTTGTCCGTGTGCGGCAGGTCGTTATCAATGGTCTTGGGCACGCCGATGACCCGCATCGGGTAATTCCGCTTGATGGCTTCCTCGTGGATCTTGTGGGAGGTGTCCTGCGAGTCGTTGCCACCGATGTAGAAGAAGTAACGGATGTTGTGGGCCTCGAACACGGCGAACAGCCGGTCCATGTCCTTCGCGGCCTGCTCGGGCTTCTTCTTGAAGTCAATCTTGTAGCGGCAGGTGCCGAGGCCTGCAGCCGGGGAGTATCTCAGACCCTGGATGGTGCGGGCCTTCTCCTCGTTGATGTCAATCAGGTCCTCGTTAAGGATGCCCAGGATGCCGTTGGCGCCCCCGTAGATCTCTTCGATGTCGTCGTGGTGACCGGCTTCCTGGATGACGCCGGCCAGGCTGGCATTGATGACGGCGGTGGGACCGCCCGACTGCGCTACTAGTAGATTTCCGACAAGGTCTGCCATAATATTAAGTCACTTAGATGTCAGGCTGAACGCGATCAGCCTCTCAACCCCAGAAGGCCCTTCCGAAATTGAGGCGCAAAGCTGCCAGCCAACAGAGCCTCTGTCAAAGGCGAATTAACTGTTCACGCTGAGTAATCTTCCTCCTGACGGCGAGCACGACTTCCCCCCGGAAGTGCGCGAGGCGGCCTATCGCTTCCTGGACCAGCACTTGCATTAGAGAGACCGGAGCGCCGGCATTTTGCCGGCTTATGGCAGCCGGACAGCGGAGGCCGGCAAAATGCCGGCGCTCCGGCCCAGGAACCCTTGCAATTATCCGGACCGCGTTCGATTCTTACGCGGCATGAACGGGACGAATTCGGCAAAGGCCTGGGTCGCGTGGCGGCCCCAGGGATGGCTCGGAGTGCTGCTGCTGGCGGTTTGCTGGCCGCTGAACTGGACGCTCCCGGGGATGCGCACTGCCTATCTGTTCTTCCCCTTGTGGCTGGGATATATCCTCGTCGTTGATGCCCTCGTGCAGGGCCGGACGGGCACCTCGATCTGGACCCGTTCGCGGCGGGACTTCGCGTTGCTATTCGTCGCTTCCACCCCCGTGTGGTGGCTCTTCGAGTGGATCAACCAGCGCACGAACAATTGGGAGTACCTAGGCAGCCAGACCTTTACGGCTTTTGAATACTACGTGCTGTGCACCATCTCCTTTTCCACAGTCATGCCGGCGGTCTTCGAAACCGCGGAGCTGGCGCTCAGTTTCCGCTGGATAGAGCGGTTCGCCTCCGGTCCGCGCCTGCAACCGACGCCCGCCCTCAACCTCGGCCTCTTCCTGGGCGGGTTGGCCATGCTGACCCTGACGCTCACCTGGCCGAGATACTGTTACCCATTTGTCTGGACCTCCCTTGTGCTGGTCCTCGAGCCGCTCAACCGCTGGCTCGGGCGCCCGCACTTCCTGCAAGACCTTCGGCATGGCGATTGGCGGCTAGTGGTCTCGCTCTCGGTCGGCGCGCTCACCTGCGGCTTCTTCTGGGAGATGTGGAATTACTACTCCTATCCCAAGTGGATCTATCACACCCCGGGTGCGCAGTTCCTTCACGTCTTCGAGATGCCGCTCCTGGGGTACGGAGGCTACATTCCCTTCGCCCTGGAATTGTGTGCCTTGAAGAACCTGCTGTGGCCGCGTTCCCCGGGGCTGCGGTCCTGAAATCAGGTGGGGACAGTCCTGCATCGGGCAAGAAGCGCCGGGCAAGTGATCGGCCAATTGCCGGCGGTTGCCGCGGTCTGAAAAGGGGGGAGACCCGGCTAGCCGCGGTAATGGTTGAACTGCTCGTCCAGCCAGCAGCCGCAGACGTCGTCCAACAGGCGGACCAGGTCGTCGAAGGATTGCGGCTTTACCCGGTAATCGTACACGCCTAGTTCGCGGGACCTATCAATGTCCTTTTGCAGCTTGGACGAGGTGAGCACGACGACTGGCAAGGCGTTGAATTTTGCCTGGCTGCGCAGCCAGGCCAACACGTCAAAGCCGTCCATCCAGGGCATCTTCAAATCCAACAGCAGCAGCCTCGGCATGGGATATTTGTCCCGCTCCGCGTATTTGCCCTTGCCAGCCAGGTAGTCCACGACCTCTTGCCCATTGTTCACGAAGAACAGGGGGTTGGGAACAGCGGCCTGCTTGAAGGCGCGACCCATGAGGGCGATGTCATTTTCGTCGTCCTCAGCCAACAGAATTGGAACGTTGTCTAACATACTCTTCAAATTCTATCCCGCTAGCCGACTCAGGGAGAGCCGGCCTCATCGCGCATCAATATGCCACGGCAGTAGCCGCAGCACAATTGCCATCCGACTGCCCTAAAAGCAGCGGCGAACCCGGCTCCCAAGCCGAGTGCGGGCGTGAGGCGAGCTACGCCTGCAAGCTGCCGAAGCGGGCCGCAGCCTCTTCCCAGGCAGCCGCTTTGCCGGGCTGAAAGATAGCGACGTCGCTCGACTTCCGGACAATCTCACGCATTTCCCCCAGCGAGGCGAGTTCGCCGCTGGCGCGCACCTGGACGAGCAGGTTGCCCATGGCGGTGGCTTCAACGGGACCCGTCACCACGGGTCGTTGGCAGGCGTCGGCGGCAAACTGATTGAGAATGCGGCTCTTGGAACCGCCGCCCACGATGTGAATGACTTCGATGCGGTTGCCAGTGAGTTCCTCCAGCCAGCCGAGCACCTCGCGGTACCGGAGGGCGAGGCTCTCGTAGGCGCAGCGGACCAATTCGCCTTCGCTCTTCGGGACGGGCTGCCTGGTCTCGCGGCAGAAATCCTGGATAGCCTTGGGCATGTCGGGCGGGTTGAGGAAGCGCGCGTCGTCAGGGTTGACAAGGGAACGGAGCGCCGGGGCTTTGGCGGCCATTTGCGCAAGCTGAGCATATTCGTATTGGCGCCCGCGCGCATCAAAGGCGCGCTTGCATTGCTGGACAAGCCACAGGCCCATGATGTTCCGTAGCAGCCGATAGGTGCCGTCCAACCCGCCTTCGTTGGTGAGATTCAGCACCTGCGTGCGCGCGGACAAAGACGCCTGCTTGACCTCGACCCCCATGAGCGACCAAGTGCCCGAACTGACGTAAGCCCAATTGGCCTTTCCGGTGTTGGTGGTGGGCACCCCGGCGACAGCGGAAGCGGTGTCATGCGTCGGCGGAGCCACGACGTTGACCTTGCGCAGCCCCGTGCGCTCCGCGACGCCGGGCCGCAGCGCCCCCAGCCGGGTGCCGGGCGGCACGACCTTCGGGAAGATATGCGTGGGCAGGCCGAACTTCTTCAACAGGCCGGCCGCCCAGTTGCGCGTGAGCGGATTCATGCACTGCGTCGTGCTGCCATCGGTGAACTCGACCACGCGCGAGCCGCACAGCGCCCAGTGGATGAAATCCGGCATCATGAGCAGCACGTCCGCGGCTTCGAGCATGCCCGGGCTGGCCTGCTTCTGCGCCAGCAACTGGAACAGCGTATTGAACTGCATGAACTGCAGGCCGGTCTGCGCGAAGATCTCCGAGCGCGGCACCTTCCTGAAAGCCTTCTCCATCATCCCGTTGGTGCGGGCGTCGCGGTAGGCGTAAGGCTGCCCCAGCATCTCATCACACCCGGTGAGCAGCACATAGTCCACGCCCCAGGTGTCCGCGCCGACGGAGACGATGGACTTGCCATATTTCTTCGCGGCGAGGGCCAGGCCGTTTTGGATTTCGGCCCAGAGCCGCACTACGTCCCAGCGGAGTGAGTCACCCAGGTACACGGGGCCATTCGGGAAGCGATGGATTTCCTCCAGGCGGATGTTCTTGCCGTTCCAGAGGCCGGCGACCACACGGCCGCTTTCGGCGCCGAGGTCTATAGCGAGGTAAACGCGATTTGGCATGGGATAAGGTGGCTTTCGCAAGCTGAATGTGAGTTAAAGCAGCGCAGGTTTCCAACCTGCTGTGTCGCCGACTTCCAGTCGGCATGCCTTTCGCACGTTTCGGCGGTTGCGGATTGGAAATCCGCGATACGGCAGGTTGGAAACCTGCGCTACGCCAATACGTCGCCGAATTCATGGTCAAGGGCACCTGGCCAGCTCGCAGCAGGAGACGCGCTAGCTCGCTAGTTTGGTCTTAAGCCAAGTGCCGACGCCGATGATGATGGTCGAGAGGATCAGCATCACGATGCCGCTGGCGATGAGGCTATGGGCCTTCTTGCTGGAGCCTTTCCACTCATGGAAGATCCAGCCCCACATGGTGCTGAAGATGATGATGCTGGCCATGTGCAGCGTCCAGCTCGCAAACCCGAACCGGCCCATCTGCGTCTCCCCCATCGTGTAAAAGAAGAACTGGAAGTACCAGGTCGTGCCCGCCAGCGCGCTGAAGAGGTAGTTGTTGACCATCGGGACGCGAGGATCGCCGATAGCCGCGGCCCGGGGTGCGTGTTCGACGACCTCTTCGCTGGGGGCGTCCACGGCGGTTTCAATGATGGTCTCCTGGGTGCGTCCCGGAGGACTGTTGCGGAGCGTGCTGCTGAAATACTGGTAGCCGGTGCGATTCTTCAGGTTGAGGAAGGAGCACCAGATGAAGTTGGTGGTGAAACCTCCGAGCAGGACCACCACCAGCTTGGGCAGGCCGCTCCAAAGGACGGTGGTTCCGGCGGCGCGTGAGGCCGCGCCAATCGGATTGCCGGCAGTGAGGGCGAAGGAGAAGCAGGCGCTCATGATACCGGAAAACGTCGCCACGAGGATGCCCTTAGTGAAACTGAACTCGGCGATGGCCTTCTTCTTTTCGGCTTCGGGCATCTCCTTTTCCTTCGTCAGGCCGGCCATTGCGGCCACGCCAATACCGGCAAGGCAGACAAACACGCCGAACAAGGTGACCTTGCCCGGGGTCGTGCTGGCGATTTGGCCGATGGTCTCCGCGACGGGAATCGTGGGTATGAAGGTCTTGAAGATCGGTGGGATGAGCGTGCCGAAGGCCGCACAATAGCCCAGCGCCACACCCATACCCAGGGACATGCCCAGGTAACGCATGGTGAGACCGAATGTCAGCCCGCCGAAGCCCCACATGGCGCCAAAGAAATAGGTCCACCAGAGCGTGCCCAGGGATTGTTGGCGAAGCACGCCCAACAGGTCATTGGTGAGCAGCGAGGCGAGAATCCACGGCGCGATGATCCACGAGAAGAAGCCTCCCACCAGCCAGTACACCTCCCACGCCCACTTTTTGACGCCCTTGTAGGGGACGTAGAAGCTCCCGGAGGCCAAGCCGCCGAGCCAGTGAAAGAAGACGCCAAGGAACGGGTTCATAGGGTTTGTTAGTCGGGTTTAGTTTGGATGTTTCACACTGTCGAAGGCGGAGCGCCGGCATGTTGCCAGCTTACTGCGCGTGAATGATCTAAGCCGCCAACAGGCCGGCGCTCCGCCCTGCAGGTATTTCATAGCCGGTGTGAGATGTTCGGGTCAGGATCGTTTAGCGAGCACGGTACGCTCATACCTTTTGACTTCGGCCAGCCAAGCCTCGCCCACTGGCACGCCCTGGCGCGCGCAGTAGTAGTCCCAAACCGCGCCCACTGGCAGTACTTTCGCGTCTTCCATCAGCGCCAGGCGCGACGTGTAGTCGCCCTCGGCTTCGAGTTGGCGGAGCTTTTCTATAGGCGCGGTAAGCGCCAGCAGCAGCGCCTTGAGCATGTTGCGCGCGCCAATGATCCAGGCGGCGACCCGGTTGATGCTGGCATCAAAGTAATCCAGACCGATGCGCACGCGGCCAACATAGCCGCCCCAGACGATCTCCTGGGCAATAGCCTGTAGCTCATCAGTAAGCGTTACCACGTGGTCGCTGTCCCAGCGCACGCCGCGGCTGACGTGCAGCGCGATTTCGGGCAGGTAGCATAGGACAGAGGAGATCTTGTCGGCGATGCCCTCGGTCGGATGGTAATGCCCGGCGTCCAGCGTGAGCAGGATCTGGCGGCTCACGGCGTAGCCGATGTAGAACTCGGACGAGCCGGGCGTGTAGCTCTCGGCGCCGATGCCGAAGAGCTTGGGCTCCACCGAATCCACGTTGAGCTTGCGGTCAATTTTCTTCCTGAAGAGGGCATCCAGGGACTCGGCCAGGCGCTCGCGCGGGCCGCGGCGGTCGGCAGGAGTGTCCTTCATGCCGTCGGGAATCCAAAGGTTGGTCAGGCAAGTGTTGCCGAGGGCCTTGCCGAAGGCGGCGCCGATCTCGCGGCAGCGAATACCGTGCTCGATCCAGAACTTGCGGATGGCCGGGTCGGGGCTGGTCAGCGTAACCCCCCCCACGACCTTGGGATGGGCGAAGTATGTCTGGTTGAAGTCCAAGCCGATCTTGATGGCCTTGGCCCAGGCGATCCAGTTCTTGAACTGGTCAGGGCTCAGGTCGTCGCGCTCGACCTTGCGGCCGCTCATTTCGGCGTAGCAAGCATGGAGGTTGAATCGGTGGCGGCCGGGAATGACGGAGAGGGCCTCCTCGAAGTCCGCCCGCAGTTCGGCGGGTGTGCGAGCTTTGCCAGGGTAATTGCCGGTCACGGCCAGCCCGCCGCCGAGTGCTTGTCCGGCATTCTCGAAGCCCCCGACATCGTCGCCCTGCCAGCAATGTATTGACACAGGGATGCGGGCAAGCTGTTTGAGGGCCTGGTCGGTGTCCACGCCTAACGCGGCGTAGCGCTCTTGTGCCAGGCGATAGGCTTGTTCGATTGATTTGGTGGTGCTCATGCGCTCAGTTCAAGGGTTCTTGTTGACCGTTCGTTGCGGGGGATAGTATCGGCCTCGGCGACAGGGGGCAATATCCGGTTTGTGTGCGCGTGCAACCGCAGGAACGCGAGGGGTCTTCCAGGCGAACGCTGGGCAGCCGCAGGGCGCAAGGTTGGCCCGTCCGTGGCGTGGCACCCGCGTGTATGTCTGGATTCTTCCTGTAGTCTTCCTGTATTATTCCTGTATTCTTCTTGTAGTCCTGGCGGTTTTTTCCCGTCCTATGAGGCCATCTCCCGGATGGAGATGGGAAGGCAACCGGAAGGTTTCCGATGGTTGCGCAGCATTGGCTCCGCTAACCTGGCGGGTGCCCGTGAGGCGCCGTCGTTTTGCACATGAAGCTTGCTATGAAGAGCCTGAGAACCCTGATCGCCTGGAGCGGCGTTTCGTGCGCTGCCGTTGCGGCGGAACTTAAGGACTATCCGGTGCAGCCCGTGCCCTTCACCGCCGTGCGGGTCGAGGACAGCTTCTGGTCGCCGCGCATGGAGACGAACCGTGTTACCACCGTCTGGTATGATTTCCAGAAGTGCGAGGAGACGGGGCGCATTGATAACTTCGCGAAGGCGGGAAAGCTGATGGCCGGACCGTTCCGCGGCATACCCTTCGACGATTCGGATGTGTACAAGATCATCGAGGGGGCTGCCTACACATTGGCCGTGCACCCGAACCCCAGGCTGGACAGGTACCTGGACGGCTTGATCGTGAAGATCGCCGCGGCCCAGGAACCGGACGGCTATCTCTATACTGCGCGCACCATTGATCCGAAGTGCCGGGTGGATTTCTTCGGGCCGAGCCGCTGGTCAAAGCTGGCCAGCAGCCACGAGCTTTACAACGCCGGCCATCTCTACGAGGCCGCTGTCGCGCACTTCCAGGCGACCGGCAAGTGCTCCTTGCTCAACGTCGCCCTCAAGAACGCGGACATGATCTGCACGACGTTCGGCCCAGCGCCGGGCCAGCTCCAGGAGCCGCCGGGGCACGAGGAGATTGAGATCGGCCTGGTGAAGCTGTTTCGGGCCACGGGCGACCGGAAGTATCTCGCGCAGGCGCAATTCTTCTGCGGCCTCCGCGGGTGCCCTGAGACGCACAAGCTGCGCGGCGCCTACCAGCAGGACGATAAACCGATCCTTGAGCAAAGCGAGGCGGTTGGCCACGCCGTGCGCGCAGGCTACTTTTATTCCGGCGTAACCGATGTGGCGGCGCTGACGGGGGATGCCCGTTACGCGCAGGCCATGGACCGCATCTGGACCAATGTCGTGGGCCGCAAGATGCACCTGACGGGCGGCATCGGAGCTATGCCGGCGGGCGAGGCTTTCGGGGCGGACTACGACCTGCCCAACGCGAGCGCGTATCTGGAAACGTGCGCGGCCATCGCCAACGCGCTTTGGAACGAACGCATGTTCCTGCTGCACGGCGACGCCAAGTATCTGGACGTGCTGGAGCGAGTCATCTACAACGGCTTTCTGTCCGGCGTCTCGCTGAGCGGCGACCGGTTCTTCTACCCGAACCCGCTGGAGAGCGACGGCAAGGCGAAGTTCAACCAGGGGTCTTGCGAGCGCGCCCCCTGGTTTGGGTGTTCCTGCTGCCCAGGCAACGACGTGCGGTTCATCCCGGAGATTGCGAGCTACATCTACGCGACCCGGGGCAGCGAGTTGTTCGTGAACCTTTTCGTAGGCGGCTCGGCCCAGCTAACCGTGGCGGGTACGCCGGTTGAAGTAAGGCAGGCGACGCATTATCCCTGGGCCGGCAAGGTGCTAATCACGCTGGCGCCGAAGCGGGCCGCGAAGTTCACCGTGAACGTCCGAATACCGGGGTGGGTTTGGGGGAAGCCCGTGCCCAGCGATCTCTATCGTTATGCGGATGCCGAGCCGAGTGCCGACGTTTACGTGGCGGACCTGACCATCAAGGTGAACGGCGGCCTCCTCTCGGGAAGCCCGATGCTCAACGGCTTCCTGCCGATCACACGGAAGTGGAAGCCGGGCGACACCATCGAGTTGGACCTGCCGATGCCGGTGCGCCGGGTTCTCGCCCACGCCAACGTGCAGGCAGACCGGAACCGCTTTGCCCTCGAGCGCGGGCCGCTGGTGTATTGCGCCGAGGGGGCCGACAACGGTGGTCATGTGCTCGACAAGGTCTTTCCCGGCAAGGTGCGTTTTGAAATGCAGGAGCGGCCCGAACTCCTGGGCGGCGTCGCGACGGTGAAGATGTCTGCTGACGAAGGCGGAGCCGCGCTGACCTGCATTCCCTATTACGCCTGGTGTCATCGTGGTCCCAACGAGATGCGGGTGTGGTTTCCTGTCGGTCAGTGACTCCGACTGCGAACCTACTTTCCTTCGTTCATAGGCGCCAGAGCCGGGTGGAGACCATGCAGGGTGCTTTTGGCTTTGCGATCAACCGTGAAGAGCCCCCAGTGCTTTTCCGCTCCGAGCGGGTCATTGGGTTCTCCTTTCCAATCTTCGTCGAAGGCCTCGAACCAAAAGGTGGTGATGTTCATCTTGCCAGTCCAGGCATATAGCTCGTGATAATAGCGCTGTTGCTTTTCCTCGCTCGCCCGAGCGCCGAATTCCTTCGCGACGGTTGCCCAACCGGCTTCGGTGATGACAATGCGGCTGCCAGGCAGGGCATCGCGAACCGCTTGGAGGTTGGCGACGGTGTACGCCATTGCCTGCTCAATGTCTTTGCCCTCCCAAATCGGATAGGTATGCACGGAAATGAAATCCAGTTCTTTGGCCAAAGCGGAGCCGTTCCGAGCCCACCAGGCGTAATTGTCCGCTACAGTCACGGGCTGCGAGATGGATTTCTTAACCTGCCGGACATAACGGATGACTGAATCCACCGGCACCATGTGGTCGTTCCAGTCCACGAGTCCTTCGTTGCCGACCGAGACGGCTACGACAATATTGGAGTATTGATTGGCCAGGCGGATCGTGCTCTGAATCTCCTTCACATTCTTGAGCTTGTTGGCATCGAGCACCGCTTGGGAAAACGGTTTGGGGTGCCACGGGCAGTTCGGGTTGTTGACCTCGGCTTCAAGCCAGGCGCCCAGCATCACTTTCATCTTGATCCGATGCGCTTGGATCAGTCGCAGCACAGCCTCCGAATTGTCACGCGAATCATAGAGACGCATCAGCCCGAAGTTCTCCTGCCGGCCCAGAATCTGCAGATCTTCCAGTGTTTCCTTATCGGAAGGGTTCACCGCTCCGGCACCGCGATCGGGATGCTGGCCGTGCCGGAAACCGGAATAGCAAACCGCCCTTGGCATCCCGCACAATAAATCGCTGCCTTTCTGCTGTATCGGCGCCCCTACTTCAGAAGCCGAGTTCGTGTGCTGGCCCCGGGAGGCGGCCCCACCCAGAAACGAGGCCACGGCTAACGCGAGGATGGGCGATACGTCTGAGGACTTGGTAAACGCGTTCGTATTCATTGAGCGGGTTATCGGTGTTTGGCTTGTGACGAACCACAGGCAATCATGCTCAGCCAAAGCTCGAGCATCAAGTGCTTTGAGAGGCCCCATGTGCAGCGCGCTCACTAAGCTCATTTCGGATTGGCGGCGCGAGGTTTCTCCGACGCCATTTCTTTAAGGTAAGCGACAATAGCGGCGATATCCTCGTCGGAAAAGGTTTCTGGCCCGAATCCCGGCATCTTGCTGCCTTCCCAGGAGCGAACCGATTTAGGGTCGCGGATATATCGCGCCAGCACGCCTTCTTTAAGATACTCAGTCGGATTCATTGGCAGATTCAAATCGGGGCCCACTTGCGAGGCCCCTTCTCTATCCATGGTATGGCAAGCAAAACAGGTCTTTTGAAACAGCTTCAGGCCCCTGGCGACCTTGGCATCGGTCTGATTCTTTGGAAACATCTTTGGGTAGAGGTCCTGCAGCTTTCCTTTAACCTCAAACGCAACTACCTGGAATGGCCATTCTTCTTGAAGGATTCCCGACAGTTCAGGTTTGAGCCACACCAGGTAGAAGGGGCCAGCCGTTCCGGAATGTTCTTTAAAGGGCAGCTCGGGCCATTTTGACTTGGGATCTTCGATCGCGATATAGGCCACTGACTGGGTGGGACCATTACCCATGATGCGGCCTTTCGATATTGGGGCCGCAAATCCGTCCAGGCAACGAAATTGAATCACCTCATCTTCGCCGACGTTGGCACCTTCAAAGAGCGTGGCGGCTCTGAGGGCTTTGTAATGCATCTCATGGCCTTTGTATGCAGGATCACTCTTTACGGTGATGTCTTCAATATCAGGCCGCTTAAGAAGATCTGACGCTGAATAGGTTATCGAGCCGACTCTCAGGCTGGGCTCGGTATGAGCTGAGGCAATTGCTAAAGTCGCAAAGAAAGCCACATACATGTGAACTGCTTTCATGGGTCCAGATCAATTCTATGGAGACCCTTCCAGCTTTCAAGTCCCGAGCGCAAGCCGTGAGGGAAGTCCCACGGTTGCGGTCCGGTCTTGCCGGCACCGTCACAATGGGGACGGCGCCATTCCAATCATGAATTTCTGCACCCGTTTGCCGATGATGTCGCCTAGATACACATTACCTTTGGAGTCGAACGCGATGGCATGGAGCCAGTTCACTTCGCCTGGCTGTTCATGGTCGTCCTGGCCTTTCGGCAGCGTCCACAGTTCGCGCACGCGGCCCGTGGTGTCGAAGCGGGCAAAGAGCTGGTCTTTTGGCGGGCAGCCCAGGGGCGCCGTGGGGTATTTGGGATCGGTCACCCAATGCATGGGCGAGGAACCACAAATCCAGATCTCATCCTTGGGTGAAATCCAAATGCCCCAGGGGGTCAGCACGTTCTGCCAGACGTCGAGCAGCTTGCCGCGCTGATCAAAGACCTGCACGCGCACGTTGTTGCGGTCGGCAACATAGACTCGGCCCTTGGAATCACAGCCGATCGAATGCGGGATGCTGAATTGACCCGGGGCGATGCCCAGTTTGCCCCACGCTTTGATAAACCGGCCATGCTTATCGAAGTGCACGACCCGGTTGTTGCCGTAGCCGTCGGCGACAAATATGTCGCCATTGGGGCCAAACGCCATATCCGTCGGCTTGTTGAAATGATGTGCGTCCTCGCCGGCTTGCCCTTCGGTGCCCAGCGTCAGCAGCAACCTGCCGTCGGGTGAACGTTTGGTGACCAGGTGCAGCCCCACATCCGCCGTCCAGACGTTGCCTTCGCTGTCAAAGCGGATGAAGTGCGCGATGCTGTTGGTGCTTTCGGCGCGCCAGCCGAACCGGTAATGGCCGTCAGGCGCATAGACCTGGATGGTCGGGTTGGTGCGCGTGTAAATCCAGACATTGTCCTGCTTGTCAACCGCGATACCCGCCATCTGGCCCCAGGGAACCTCGGCAGGGCGCTGCGGCCAGCTTGGATCGGCCAGGTACCCTTTGGCGAGGTTGACGCGCGGGTAGGGCGGTGGGACGGTTTGGGCCGTTGCGGATTGGGTTAATTGCCAGACCAGGCAAACTGCAAGAAGGGAGAGCTTATGTGTCATGTTGGTTCATGGTGGCGGTGATAGGGATCACGTCCGGAACGTTGGGCGCCGAAGCCCGCAGTCGGCCCGGGGCCTCATCACGGGCTGGTCAACTGACAGGTCGTGCGCAGAGCAAACCAGTTGATGTCTCGCGTATCGCTGCCAACGGAAACGGGGAAGCCGTTGAGGCTTTTCTCGACAGGCCGTTTGGTGCTCGCAACGAGCCATTTCTCGATTTCGGAATGCCCGTCAGCAAAGGAAAAGCCGCAGGCACCGCTGTGAGAGGAGGCGGGCAGGTCGCTCCAGGTGCTCCGCTCGGCGGGGTTAGCACCCGTGCAAAACACCATCCAGCCGTCGTCAATGCTGTCCGGGTGTTCGTCCAGAAAGACGAATATGCCGCTGGGATTTCGGAAATCTCCCACCTTGAGGAATTGCTGCCAGGAGCTGTTGAGCGGCGTGCCCTCAGCATCCTGCGGCCCGACAAAAGCGTTCATGGAATAGCTCCTGGCCCGAGGGCCAAGGACACACGGCACGCGGTCGCCGGGACACTTATAGACCCCGACGTTCTTGGCGGTATAGGGGCCCAAGGCGGCGGTTTGGAGCAGACTGACGTTGGTGATTTGCTGATCAGCTCCCCAGCTCATGATGTCGCCCACCCAATTAGTGAGATCGGTCGTGTTCATGGGTTTATTATAGACGAGGCGATCATTGAAGTCGCTCGAGTATGTTATCCAGGCCAGGGCCAATTGCTTGGTGTTATTGAGGCAACTGATGCCCTCGGCCTTTAGCCTGGCCGAAGCCAGCGCCGGGAGCAGCAAGGCAGCCAGAATGGCAATGATGGCGATGACGACCAGCAATTCGATGAGCGTAAATCCGCTTTGGCGGGCTGGAGGGCAAGGTCCGGCGGACGAACCTGGTGCTTGATTCTTCATAGGTCAACTATCGCGAAATGCTCGTTCATCCTCCTAGAAGGCGGCCGGGAGAAACTGCTCCCAGCCGCCATTGGTGCCGACTCAATTCCTAATCAGCCGGTTGTCTTTGGTGCCACTGGCTCACTCGCGGCGGAAGAACATCACCGCGTTGGTGGGCGAGACGGTGTAGTAGGGCAGGGTTGCGCCTTCCACCACCGTCCAAGGACCGGTCACCGCGGGCGCCGAGTAAAGCGTGCCGGCGGGCCAGATGAGTTCCAAGATCGCTCCGGAGCCGGAGGTCCCGGCCATGGTGCGAAGCACCAGGTTAGTCTGGGAGGATGGCGGCATGACCGTTAGCAGCGCCGACAAGCTAACTGCTCCGCCGATGCTGTTTGTGGCCGCCAACGCATATTCGTGACCGCCATCGGTGTAATAGACGTTGGTGATGCTTAGAGTCAACTCAGTTGCTCCCGGAATATCCACTCCATCCCTTTGCCATTGGTAGCTCAGGGTCGGCGCGCCGAGCACGGTGGCCGTAAAGGTCGCAGTCGCCCCGATTTGGACGGTCTGCGGCGCAGGCGGCGGGACGAAGGCCGGAAGGCCGTTGGTGCCGTATACGCCCAGGCCGTAGTGGGCGTTGATGCGCTCCGGCGAGAGCACGCTCTTGTAGTAGGCCACTTCATCAACATAGCCGTTAAAGAAGTAGGTGCCGTACACCGGGTTGCAGCCAATATAAAACGGCTGTCGGAGATTCTTGAGGAACGACGCCGCTGACGACGATTGCAAAAGAACGCCGTTGACGTACATCTTCGCGGAGGTTCCATCGAACGTCTCCACCAGGTGAGCCCAGACGGCGGATTGAACCGTTGCTCCGTGGCTGAAAGTCCAGGAGCCCACCCCTGTACCAAGCCAATACTCCCACGTGTTGTTCGCCGCCGCATACAGGAGATACCCTCTATTGTTGCTGCTAGCATCAAAGTCCGTAGAGGCCACCGGGGCGTAGTAGGAATCCACCGGAGACGGGCCGGTGTATTGTGCCCAGCATTCGATGCTGAAGGGCACGGCATTGAGGCTCGACGAATAGGGTACGATCACCTCGTTCTGGTTCGCATTGTTCAAGTAAACGCAGGTGTCAGTACTGTCAGCCAGGGCGCCGGCTTGGCCGAAGGAGAAGTTATCGCCGTTTGTGTCCACGGTGCCGAAGGAGTAAGGCAACCCATCATGCCGGCCCATCGAGTCGAGGATGGGTCCGCTGGTTTCGTTGAGCCGCCAGTAGGCTTCCGGTGCATCGGCGACGACGAGGGACTCATAAGTGTTTGCAGCCGCGGGCAGCAGCGCTACGGAGGCCGGAGAGCTGTTGGTGTAGCCGGCACCATTAGTCACCCACAGGCTGTAGTTGCCGACGTTGCCCGAGTTGACGTTGGTGATCGTCAGCGTCGACGCAGTCGCGCCCGCGACGGCGGTCGCGCCGTAGTACCACTGGTATTTCAAAGGCAAGGTGCCCGCAGCCACCGCACTCAAGGTCACGCTGCCGCCGGCAAAGACGGATCGCCCGACCGGGTTCTGGACGATGGTGGGCGCGACGGTCGGCGCCGCATTGTAAAGCGCCTGCACTTCAGCCGCCACCAGCGCCCGGCCATATATGCGGGCGTCATCAATGAGGCCAACCCAATCGTCGTCGTAAGGGGCGCCATCATAATCAACCGATTGCCGAGCCCCGATGCTCAGATCGTGATTGGTGACCAACAGGGAAGTCGGCGGGGTGGCGCTGCCGGCTGGGACGCCGTTGACATAGATCTCCATGAGACCGTAGGCGGCGTTATAGACAGCGCAAAGATGTTGCCATGCGCCGTTGGGCGCAATCGAGCTGGTAATAACGGTCGGCGTGGCGCTGGCGTTGCGCACGTAGAAGCGGTAATAGCCACCATTGACGTCCATGCAGTATTGCTCGCCGCCGCTGCCGTACCCACGGGCAATGATGCCACCGTTGACGCCTTGCGAAGCCGGATCGCCATACACCCAGGCGGACAACGTGAACTGGAGGCCGCTGGAAAAGTCGAATGCGCCGGCCGTGTTGGTCACCAGCACGAACTGTTGCTCGCCATAGTAGTCGGGATTTACTGAGAGGGCGTTGTTGATGAGGCCCGGAACCCACTGCGCGGGGTCGTTATAGAAGTTCTGCAGCGCGCCGTTCCGACCATTGCCGGAGCTGTCGTAGGCCGTCATGCCGCTAGTCTCGTCGAACTTAAGCCACGTGACGAGGCCACTGGTGACGTCCGGCGGCGTGGTTACCACAGTCACCGCCGTCGTAGTCGTATTGGTCACGCTGCCAATGGGATTGGTGACGATAACGTCATAGTTGCCGGTGTCGCTCCCGGCAGCGCTGGTGACGCTGTACGTGCTGTTGGTTGCGTTGGGGATGCTGGCCCCATTCTTGCGCCACTGGAACGAGAGCGGCGGCGCACCGTAGGCATTCGCATTCAACGAAAACGGCCAACCGGCATAGAGGGTGCCTTTGGGGAGCAGCGTCGGCGGGTCGGTCACGAAGCCGGGTTGGCAGCCCACGCCCAGGTTTCCGGTGGAGGTGCTGAAGTAATAATTGGCGCCGTTGGTCCAGAGGTTGCTCCCGACGTAAGTGAACCCGGGAATGGAGAACGTGCCCCCGAAGGTTGTGGTCAAGGTGCCAACATTGACGATGTTCCAGTTATCACCGACTGTCCTGTCCGCCCCGGTGAGGTTAAAGTTGAAGGCCCCATTGAGATTCACCGCGCCGGTCCCGCTAATGCCGTTGTTGACGCCATTGGCGCCGATCACGAACTGCAAGCCGCCGCCGCTTGACAGGGTGAGCGTTCCGCCGGTGACCGTCGTATTGCCGGTGTAGGTGTTTTGACCAGAGAGCACCTGGGTGGAAGCTCCCGTCTTGGAAAGGCTGAGCACTGCGGCGGGGCCATTCTGCAGCACGCCGGAAAATGTGGTGGTGCCCGAGGCCCCGTTAATCGTCAGCGTCCTCGCCGTCGTGCTGCCCGTGACCAGGCTCAACGCCACAGTTCCACCGCCCGCCAGTGAATTGACCGTGGCGACGTTGTCGAGCATGTCCAGAAAACCGCCGGTGTTAATCGTCATCACGGGAGATGAGGCGGCATAGAAGGAGTTGTTGACGAATAATAAGACCGCGTTGCCGACAGTGAAATTCGCGGTGGAGGCAAAACTAACGGAACCTGCGCCGGAACCTGCGCTGTTAAAACGGAATGTGCCATACGCTTTGCCATTGCCCCCCGGAAAGGCGGTCGTCTCCAAGTCGAACGTGCCATTCTGAAAGGTCATCGGGTTAAAGCTGGGGGCGAGCTCCCAGCAAGAAAGACCGGTGCCTTCGGAGTTATTGGTCAGGGTGCTCGTGCCGTTGGCGTTATTGGTGATATATAACGCTTTGCTGTTCACGTTGATCGTTCCCGTGCCGCCGTTCATGTCGATCGTGCCGAACCCGCAAGTCAGGCGGGACGTGCCGGCCAGGTTCACCGTGCCCTGAATGTTGAGTTGGGGAGCAAACCATTGGAAAGATGATCCAAGATTATCGACCGCTGCCCCGTTCTGAAGCGTCACGCTGCCCGTGCCGGTGGTACCGCTGGTCACGTTGCCGCTGGAATAGATGCTGCTGAGGCCGATCCCCAGCGTGCTGCCCGAACTGACAACGGTGCCGCCGCTGTAAGTATTTGCGCCGAAAAGCTCGAGCATGTTGGTGCCGGCGATGGTCAGGCCGGAAGTGCCGGTCATGACGGGGTTGATCACCGCGAACTTGCCCGCGCCCAGTTTGTTCACGGTGATAGTGGGTGTCGTGCCGCCCAAGGTCAGCGTCGAAGTGCTGGGAGTGCCCGCACTCATCGTCCAGCTGAACGCCGGACTGGCCGCTTGGTTTCCAAAGATCAAGGAATTGATGCTCTGGCTGCCGTCAAGGGTGACGGTCGTGGCAGCAGTGACGCTGAGGGTGCTGAAGTCAGCCGTGTCGCCGGTGGTGGTGGGCAGCGTGCCGCCGGACCAATTCGCCTGGGTGGCCCAACTTCCACTGGCGCTGCCGCTGCTCAAGTGGGTCCAGGTGAAGGTCGCGGCGCGCGCCGAGGTGGCGGCGCCAAATGTTAAGGCCAGCAGGAGGACGGTGGTGTCAAGGGAGGCTAGCCAGCGGTTAGCACGGGAGGGTTTATTATTCATGGTGAGTATGGCTTTGATATTTGATTTGTGGTTCTCCGTTTTGGACTGTCCACCTTGGCATGATCGTCCCAGCGGCTGGGCTCGTATATACTTGGAGGTTGGTTTCATAACGTTGTTTTTCAGTTTGCGAACCGCGACCGGCAATTTCCGTTTATCTGCCGGACTGATTCATTCAAGTGCCAGTTTAGCGGGCGCCCCAAAAGCGCACATCCCCCAAATGGATAGGTTTCCGGTCACCGCTGAAAGTGCGGCCACGCGAGACTTCCGCCCGGTCGCATGACCGCCCTTGGCAGCCTCGCAAGTCGGAACATGAACCAGCAAAGGGCGATTATGGGGTGGATAAGGATTGTGCGGAACCGGTGCCGGAACGGCTTCTTGCACACACTCGCGTAATGATGATGGAATCGGCATTGCCATCCCAGCCAAAGTGGCGCTCACGATGCAAAGCGGCTCACCATCCTTTGGGAATTCCTTAGCGTAAACTGAGAGTCGTGCCTCACGACCGGGGATGCGAATGGGGAAAGGCGCACATCCCTTTATGGATAGGTTCTGTATCGAGGCTGAAATTGGCTCCAAAGCTGGGTGCCACGCTTCGAGATCGTCCTCGCGGAAGAGGCTCGCCTGTTCAGAGCATGGCGTATTCAAGATGGTGGGCGCACACGAAATAGCTGTGATGGTTTCCGCACGTCACAACGGCTTCTGCGGGGAAGGAGGCTGCGCGGACCGCACCCCGGCATCGCTGCGGAGTTCGGCCGGCTTCGTCGCGCTGGGGGGAAGCGACGCGCCGGTTTTTAGATTGATGCGATAGTGAGTCGCAAAGAAGCCGTCCAGTGTTTGCGCCAGCGCGAGAGAGAAATTGGTCCTGTTAACCGCCGTATCGCGCACGCCCTCCAGGTTGGCCTCTAATTGCACGCCGTCCATCGGGCCGCCCTGCCCAACCGAACTGTGCAGGCGGGTATTGTAACCGCCTCCAAAATAAAGCAATGCCTCCTGCACGGCCGCTTTCGTATTGGTCGCGTTCCAAGGACTGGGCATGAGCGGGTCTGGCAGGGACGGGTACCCCTTCGCCAGGAGCAACCCGCCGAGGCTGTTGCTCCCGCGGAGCAGCTCGGCGAAGGGAATGCGCACCTCGGCGGCCAGTGCGCGAATGCTGCTGCGAGCGGCATAACCAGACTGGTTGAGCACCGCATCGGTATTGGTGAGTTGCTGTGCGGTCAGCAGGTAGCCCAGTTCCACTCGCTTCAGAGGGTGACTCTGGCCGTGGAGGTCAATGTAAAGGCCTCGGCCCGTGCTCGCCACCACCGCTTGATTGGCGGCGTTGATATATTGGTGGAATTCATGCCAGGCCTGCTGCGCAAACGCACTGCCGCCAGCAGCTTCCTCGATCTCCCGGTTGCAGTCAATCTTAGTGCGCTTCAGGCGGCAAATGATCACGTGCGGCGAATGTCCAAAATAGGCGCGGAACGTCTGATTCAAAGCCAGCGCCAATTCCTCGGTGTTGGCATCGCTGATGGTGGCGTATTCGGGGAAGCGCCCGGTACCTTTGCGGTCCGGGATCTCTGCGGGCGCGAGCGCCCCGCCGTGGGGGACGGAGAAGATCACCGGCATATCGCCTGCGATATACTCAATATAGTTACTACGCCCGAAATAGCATTGGCCCGGCTGATAAATGCCCTGGGCCGCGCCAGCGGGAAAGGCAATAAGCCCCAGCAGGCAGACCAAAATCACTCCACACCATTCCTGGCGTAACGTAAGACGGAACATCGTGCCAGCAGCTTAGGCGCGCCCGACGCGGGCCACATCCCCCATTTGGATAGGTGGAGTTAGAGCGAAAGCGGCGCGGAGACGACGGCCTGTGCCGTCGCTCAACCTAGGTGCTTGATCACCGCCTCAACCCGGGAATGCACGTGGAGCTTGTCGTAGATATGGCGGAGATGGTAGCGGACGGTAGCGGAGCTGATCGTCAGCTTGTCGGCGATCTCCTTCGTGACGAAGCCCTTCGCCAGGCAGTCCAGAATTTCCTCCTCCCGCGCCGTCAATGCATCCTGCGGGTGTTCGGCGGGTTTGGCCCGGTGGAATGAATCAATCACTTTGCGGGCGATCTCGCCGGTCATCGGCGCGCCGCCACGGTGCAGTTCGGTGAGAGCCTCCAGCACCTGGGCTGGATCGGTGCGCTTGAGCAGGTAGCCGCTGGCTCCGGCCTTGAGGGCGTTAAAGATCGTATCCGTATCCTCGTAAACGGTCAGCATCATCACCGGCACCAAGGGCAACGCCTTCTTTAGCAAAGCCGTGCAGGCGACGCCGTTCTTGTTCGGAAGTTGGATGTCCATCAACACGACGTCCGGCGGCGACTTCGGGATTACGCTTAGGGCCTCCTCGGCCGAAGCGCATGCGCAGGCGCAGCGGAAGCCGGGCGCCCCGCCGATGTAACGGGAAAGGCTGCGCCGGACTTGCGGGTTGTCTTCAACGATGGCTACGGAAATTGCCATGCCACTTACTCTAGCCGCTGGTTGATCTGCCGCCATCCCCCAATCGGATAGGCGGGCAGCAAAGAATCCATTGGCTCATTTGGCTTATTTGGAGTTGGATCGGGCTTCGCGCCTTGGATTTCGGGTTTCATGCGCCAAGGGCAGTTTCAGGCAAACGGTCGTCCCTTCCCCTGGCGCGCTGCGCACCGTGAACTGTCCGCCGATTTCGGTCATGCGGGCGGCCATGTTCCGCAGGCCGTTGCCGGCCTCCCTCGTCGAATCCACCACGAACCCCTGGCCGTTGTCGGAGACCTCGATTGTCATCACGCCGTCGTTTGCCGCGAGGCGCAGGCATAGCTCGGCGGCGCCTGAATGTTTGACCCCATTGTTCAGGGCTTCTTTCACCACCAGGAAGACGTTGTGGCGCACCTCAGTTGTCAGGGGGGCCTCCGGCAGATCGGGCGCCACATCCAGGCGGCAGCGGATGCCGGTGGGTTCTAGAAATTCCCTGGCAGAATGGCAAAGATAGGTCGCTAGGTGGCCGGAGGAATCGTTCTTGGGGTTAACCGCCCAGACGGTTTCATCGAGCCGGCGCGCCAGCTCGCGGGTGCGGTCCATGATGTTGCCCAGTTGCTCGCGCGCCTCCGCCAGCGACCGGGAGTCGCGCACCGCCAACGCGCCCAGGTAGCCGATCTCGGTCAGGCTGCCTCCCAAATCGTCGTGAATGTCGCGAGCGATGCGCGTGCGCTCCCGCTCCAGGGCATTGAGCCGCTGCAGGAGCGCCACGCGGCGTTGGTGCCGCCATCGCAAGGCGTAGCCCACCGTTCCGCCCACTCCGCTTCCAAAGGTTATCAGGAACAAGCCGGCGAACCAGCCCGTCTGCCAGAAGTAAGGCAGCACGGTGAAGCTGAGCGCGTCGCCGGCCTGGTTCCACACGCCCTCACGATTGCACGCCTGGACACGAAATATGTATGGGCCGTGTGGCAGCCGGTTGTAGCTGGCCTCTCGCTGGCTGCCTGTGTCAACCCATCCGGCGTCCACTCCCTCCAGCTTGTGGCGAAAGCGGAGTCTTTCGGGGGCGCTGAAGCTCAAGCCCGTGTAGTGAAACTCGAAGCGTTTCTTGCCTGGCGGGATTCGCAGCGTGGCGGGTGCCGCTCGCCCGTTGCCCGGCAGGTCTTCCGCCTCATTGGCCGCTCGCCACTCTTCGCTGGGGATCGGATCCCCGTCCACGATGACGCTTTCGATATGCACGGGAGGGGCCAGCGTGCTGGTGCTCACCTCGGCGGGATTTACGACGACCAGGCCTCGAATCGTCGCAAACCAGAGCCGCCCATCCCGGCTCCGGCAACCCACCGGCTGGCAGCCGCCCTCACACTCCAGCGCCGGCAGGCCGTCAGACCTGCCATAGGCCACACACTGGATATCCGGACGTTTGCCGTCAGCGAATTGGCGCAACGCCTCTTGGTCGACCCTGAAGATGCCCTGATTTGAGCTGAACCAATAATGACCGCGCCCGTCGTCGGCAATGTGGCAAATCACGTCATCCACCAACCCGTGGCGGGTAGTGCAACTTGCCGCGCGGCCATTCTTGAGCCGGGTCAGCCCGCCGCCATAGGTGCCAATCCACAAGGCTCCATCCGGCTCGGGCTGAAGCGCCCAGACGAAATCGCTGCTCAACCCGTTCTCCCGCGTGAAGCGTGTGAACTGGCCATCCTTCCAGCGAAGCAGCCCCGTCCCATCGGTGCCGATCCAGAGGTTGCCCGCGCCATCCTCAGCCATCACTCTCACATCGGCCAGCGGCATGGAGGGCGGCAGGTCAATCGTGCTCACCGCGTTTCCCTGGACGCGCACCAGCACCCGGGTATTGCGCTGGCCGATCCACACCGCTCCATGAGAGTCCTCGAAGAGGCTGCGCATTGGAAACTTTGCTGTCGGGAACCCGCCGAACTCGGCAAAGCGCCCGTCCTGCCATCGAAAGATGCCGCCGGAGCGAAGTCCCATCCAAATTCGCCCCTGATGATCCGCCAGCACTGCCGCAACGTGGTAGAACGCGGCGGGGGACTCAGCGCCCACTAGCCGCGCCGTTTCCCCTTGCAGGCGGTTCAGGCCGTAGCCGTCGGTTCCCACCCACAGTTCACCTGCCAGTCCCTCGCTTACCGTCGTAATCCGTTCCGAGGACAAGCCCTGAGCCGGCCCGTACACCGTGAACAGGGGCAAACGCAGCCGATCCAATCCATCGTCTTCCGTTCCCACCCAGAGGTTGCCCTCGCTGTCCTCGAACAAGGTGCGCACCGAATTACCGCTCAAGCCATCCCGCCTCCTGAGCTGCAACACGGTGCCGTTGGTGTCGCACCGGAAGAGCCCGTCCGCCGCGGTGCCCAGCCAAAGATGCCCGCTCTGGTCCTCGAGGCCGGAGGTGATTTCGTCAGCCGCCACACCGGGATTGCCGGCCAATGCGCACCATTGGCCATCGCGCCACAGGCGCATTTGACCTCCGCTGCTAACCCACCACCCTCCCAGGCGACTGGGACACAGGACCAAATACTCCCCGGGCTTGCCTCGCACCGCCGGGACCAGAGTTTCGCCCGACAACGCATAAAGCCCGGAGCTGCTCAGCGCCCACAGCCGCCCGCGGACGTCTGGTCGAACGGCAAAGCCCGTTCCGCCCGCCGTTCTCCAATTGGTCGAAACAATCGAATACTGGCCGCCAGCCAGGCGACCTACTTTGCCATCCTCCGTTGAAAGCCAGACCGCGCCCGATTCATCCTCGGCCACCTGCGTGACAGCCGAGTGGATGCCTCGGGACTCGGGCAGCACGAGTGGCGCAAACCGGCCATCTTGAAACCGGACTACTCCGCCTTCCTGGGTGGACAGCCATAGCTCACCATGCCGGCCGGGGAAGAGGAACCGGATGCGTCCGCTGCCCAGTGCCGGCGTATCGGCCGCCTTGAACATCTTGAAGCGCACCCCGTCAAACCGCGCGACCCCGTCCAGTGTGGAAAGCCATAAATACCCATCCGGAGTCTGGGCAATGCCGCTCACCGTGTTTTGCGGCAGCCCTTTGTCGCCCTGCCACACATCAATCACATAACGCCGGGCTGGCGTGGTCTCAGGGCGCACCGAACCAGCCAGCGGCCCGAGCAACAGGAGAAACGCGAGCCAGGTGCAAAGCGCGGCAGAGGGGTATCCGCCATGGCCCGAAGAAGGCCAACTTAGGTTCGCACGGCGCCACGGCGCTGCCATTGTCCAGAGCGTATTCCTTGCACTTCCCAGGTCAAGGATGTTCTCGGCTCAGCCGGCTCACCAGTAGGCGTTGGTACTGCCCACTGGCGCGGTGACAGATATGGCCAGATACTGCCGAGCGTTTGCATAGCAGATGTTGCGGATCATCGGCCCCAGCAACGTCTCGTCATCGGGCAACTCGCCCCGTTCGACATCCCCGCCAATCAGGTTGCAGAGCACCCGGCGGAAATACTCATGGCGCGGGTAGGACATGAAGGAGCGGGAGTCAGTCACCATGCCCACGAACCGGGACAGCAGGCCGAGGTTGGACAGCGCATTGAGCTGCCACTCCATGCCCTCCCTCTGGTCCAGGAACCACCACCCCGAACCCATCTGGACTTTGGCCGGGATGCCCTCTCCCGGGAAGTTGCCGATCAGCGTGGCACAGAGGTAATTGTCCGCGGGGTTGATGTTGTAGATGATTGTCTTGGGCAGGGCTCGCTCGCGCTCCAGCGCGTCCAGGTACGCGACCAGGGCCGTGCCCTGCGGAAAGTCGCCTATGGAATCAAAGCCGGTGTCAGGTCCAAGCCGGCTCAACAAGCGCGCGTTGGTGTTCCGCAACGCGCCCAGATGAAGCTGCTTCGTCCAACCCTTGTCCGCATCGAGCCTGCCAAAGAACAGCATCATGAAGGCGCCGAACTGCCCCTGCTCTGCCGGTGACGCTGCTCCGCCCCGCCGCGCCCGGGCGAAGATCGCTGAGGCGGTTTTGAGGCTGCAGAAGTCGGAATAACAGTGAGACAGGCCGTGGTCGGACAGCCGGCAACCCTGCGTGTGGAAGTACTCGTGCCGCGCTTTCAGGGCCTCCAGCAGGTGCCCCAGGTTGCGGATCTCGGTGTTGGAGGCCGCCTCCAGTCGTTTCACCCATGCATTGAACTGGGCGGGCTGGTGCACGGCCAGCGCCTTGTCGGGCCGGAAGGTGGGCAGCACTCGCGTCGGCAGCGCGGAAGCCGCCAAAGCACGGTGGTGTTCGAGGCTGTCGGTCGGGTCATCCGTCGTGCAGAGTGCCACGACCTTGAACCGCTTTAGGATACCCTGCGCGCTGAACTTCGGCGTGGCCAGCCGCTCGCCGGCCTTCTTCCAGATGCGCGCCGCGCTCGCCTCGTCCAGGAGTTCGTCTATGCCGAAGTAGCGCTTGAGCTCCAGATGGGTCCAGTGGTACAGCGGATTGCGCAGCGTGTGCGGCACGGTTGCCGCCCAGGCTTGAAACTTCTCCAACGGCTTGGCCGCGCCCGTGCAGTAGCGCTCCTCCACACCGTTGGCGCGCATGGCCCGCCATTTGTAGTGGTCCCCTTCCAGCCAGATCTCGAACAGGTCCTTGAACTGCCGGTTCTCGGCGATGTCACGCGGCGAGAGATGGCAGTGGTAGTCGAAGATCGGCTCGGCCTCCGCATACCGGTGATAGAGCCGCGCCGCTGTCCTTGTCTGGAGCAGAAAGTCCGGGTGTATGAACTTCATAGTGCAGTGATTCCTAAAAGTGGAGCGATGTGGGTTTTGCCGTCTGCCATTTGCGATTCGCCTGTCAGGAGCCGAGCCATAGCACACACAATAACAGAACCATGCCCGCAGGCTACTTCCTTTGCCCCCTCGGGTAACGCCCAATGTTCGGCAAACTCAGTTGAAAATTCAGCCGTCGCGCCCGCGGCCGGCTGGAAACTACCGGGAGCACGGGCTTGGTCGTCAAGGCCGCGTTAAGCGCCTGGAGGACTGCCCGGCAGAACACACTCAGCCGTGCTGCCGGCGGGTCACGGCTGGCGGGGGTTGAGCACGGCGATGCGTTTGCGGATCGCCTCGACGAGAGCGTCGGCGTCCGTTTGATCGAGGCGGCGCAGGACGCATTCCCAGCGATAGGCGAAGCTGCCGTGGGGGTCGTATTGGCAATGCTTGAAGAGGGTGTCAAAGGCGCGGCGGCGCTTGCGGTAGTCGCCCTGAACGTGCAGGAACTGTTCGCGGAAGGCGGCCAGGTAGGCCGCGGCGAATTCCTGCGGGGCGGGCACCCATTTCTCGCGTGAGTTGATGGGGCGGGCGTAATAAGCGGCAAACGTATCCAGCGGCAGCTTGTACTCGCCAAATGCCCCGGTGTGGTCGCCTACCATGATGCTGGACGGCAGACCGTCCCCGTTCTCCTCGATGACCTCGTCGCCGTCGTCGAATACGGGCCGCCGGCCCAGGTCCAGCGCGCGGCCGACGATGACGCTGGCCACGGCGGCTTTGCCCAGCAGAGCGGCCAGCTTGAGCGCGTAGCCGGGGCGGGCATATTTCTCGGTGGGCAGCTTATCGCTGGCAATGCCGGCCAGGTACTCGCGCTCAAAGTAAACGGTGCGGATCGGCTCGCCCCGGTAGCGCGTGTTGGCGCCGGTGTAGTATTCATTCAGCCGGCGCATGGTCACGCGGCGGGTCAGGTTCATGCCCAATTGGCGGCAGCCCAGCCGGCGATCGAGGCAGTAATCGGTGTAGTCGTCGCTCTCCTTGACGGATTGCAGCAGGTCCTTGCCTTCGTCCAGATGCTCCCACACGCCCCATTTCTGCAGCCGCATGAATCGCTTCACCAGGGTGCGCTCGCTCCGGGAATGAAACTCGGCGAGGAAGACCCCGCGCCGGCCCTGCCGCAAAGGGCGGTCGAGCGACAGCGACTCGGGGATGCAGCCAATGTTGATGTACTCGATGTCGCCGAACTCGCGGATGAAGTTAAAGATGATGCCTTTGGCCCGCATGTCGCACAGCCGCTGCAGCTCGACGTCCTCGAGGTGGGCAGCGGCCTCATCAAAGATGCAGTCGAACAGGAATTCGCCTTCCTCGAAGCGCCCGCCCGGCAGCCATTCGACCTGGAGGAAGAACTCCGGGCTGAGGCCGCTCAGGATCTGTTCGGTCTGCGACTCGTTCCCTTCGAGGAATAACGTCGAGAGGATGCGCTGGCACCACGCGTTGTTGTGGCAATCGTCCACGCGGAAGGCCTCGTGAACGGCGGATCGGAAGTGCTCGCGCAGCTCCTCGAACTTGGCGCGCAGTTCGTCCGGGCTGAGCTGGGCGCAGACGACGCCGGCGAATTGGCGCGCGCCGAAGCGCCGCAGGTCGGCGGCGAAGAAATCCACCTCGGGCCGGCCCAGCCGGTTGCGCAGCATGGCGTGGTCGGCAATCTCCTGCACGTGGCGCGCGAGCGTGGCGTTATCGAGCTTGCCCAGGTTCTCGAACTCATTGCAGGTGAGCCAGCGGGTGCCGGTCAGGCGATTGTAGAAGTAGATCGGCAGGCCGTGAATGCCCACCTTGGAGCTGAACACCAGGCGTTCCTTGGCATCGCGGGTTTTGGGCATGCCACTCAGCCGCCAGCATTCACCCCGATGCTTGATGGCCTCGCGCACACGCGGGTCTGAGACGGACAGGAACTTGACCTGCCGCTTGGACACCAGCCCTTGCAGCAGGTCATCCGCGGCAAACGAAAGGTCCATCCGCTCGGGGTCCGGGCGGATGAGGATGTGGTCTGACTCGAAGATGAGGTCAACCGATTCCGCGGAAAACTTGTCCTCCTCTTCCGGCGTGAGGGGCGGCGAGCCTTTGGCGGCGCGCCCGGCATTGACGCGCTCGATGAACCCCAGCCGCTGCAAGGCGTGCACGCCGGGCAGTTGCGTCCAGAGCACACCTTGGGACGGAAACAGGGTGCCGATGCGAGTGATCTGGCGGCCTTGCTCGTCCTGCGCGAAGGGGTTTGGTCCTATGAGTTCGAGTTGCATGTTAACCCAGCCCGTAATTACGGGAACATCATGCCCCATCGTCCTGCAAAACGCGAGCCGAAAGCGGAAGCAGGCTCCTGGCTGCAATAGAGACGGCGCTGCCGCCTTGTTCCTGGCCGAGCGCCCTTTCCATACGGAGCTTAACCGCCTGACGTTCGTTCTCATCAGCAGGAGGAAGAATCTTCATAGGCGTGAAACGTGATGCGTGAACGGTGTGATGATTTGCCATTTGCCATTGGCGATTGGCGATTCGCGGAGCGCAGGGCCCCCCAGGCGGACAGCCGCCCGGAGGGCCCGATTTCACTCTTTGAGGGTTAGACCGAGGCCGGCACTCGCGCCGAGAACACCAGCGGGATACCCTCGTATCCATTAACATTGGCGTTCACGCTCACGAACACCCGCTTGCCCGCGGCGGGCGCGCCAAAGCGGCCCGTGTAGGCGCTCGTGATGTCCACGTAGCCGTTCTGCGGGCTGTCCAGCGTCCCGAGGACCCGGTAACCGATCGCGCGGCGGCACCCGCTGTTCTGCGGGGCGCAGGCGCGCAGCATCGTGCCGTCGGGCGGAGCGTTGGTGGTGTGCAGCTTGATCGCGATGGTCCCGGACGCGTTGGTGATTTCCAACCCGTCAACCGGCAATGGGCTGAGCAGGGACATCTCCGGGGGCAGGCTGACTGTGGGCTCGCCGATCGCCAGGAGCGCGCAGTTGATCTTGGCGAACAACTGCAGACCGGTCAGCGGCCCGCTCTGGCCCAGGGAGGGCTTGCTCTGGATCTGCGCCGCGGCGGCAATCCAGGCCGCTTGCTGGGCGTCGGTCAGTTGGTCGTACGCGGCGGCCTGGGTTGACAGGTTCTGCCGGATGAGCTGCTGTGCGTCGGAGCGCGGGTTGCGCGGGGTCACCCGGGTTCTGCGGATCAAGCCATTGCGGCCCGGCCAGCCCCGGCGCCAGCCGGCGCAGACTCCGCCCGCCTGCTCAGCATCGCCCGAATCGCCGCTTCCTCCTCCTCCGTCGCCCGCAGGTTTCCGCTTTCCTCCCGCCCAGCCGGATTTCTACTTTCTGCTTTCTGCTTTGTTCTTTCCCCCTGCCTGCCAGGACTTCTGCTTTCTACTTTCAGCTTTTCCCCCAGGCCCTACCCCGTGTGCGCGCCGTCACGCGAATGGATCGAAGACCTTCGCCCCTGTCTGTTGGAAATCCTGGATATTGCGCGTGGCGACGGTGAGACCATGCGCCAAGGCAGTGGCGGCGATCATCCCGTCCAACAGGGGCAGAAGGCGCCCTTTGCGCCTCGACTCAACGACCAGCTCTGCCCAACGATGACTGACCGCTGCATCCCAGGGCAGGCAATCAATCGTCTCCACCACTTCTGCAAACCATCGTTCAATTTGCGTCCGCTTGCGACCGGGCGGGAGCGCGAGAATACCGATACGCAGTTCGCCGAGAACGATGGCGTCCACTACGAAATCCCCTTCGTTGGCACTCAACCAACCCACCACTTTGGCATCAGGGGCTGGCCGGGTCGGCTCGCTCAGCACGTTCACGTCCACGAGGTAGGTCATCCCAGTGGCGGCACTTTGATGTGATCGGTCGTTTCGGTCCAATCCATGGGCTTGAACCAACCCTTGACCGGACAGGCCAAAAGCAGCTTAACCAAGCCCTCATTTCTGCGGCGCTCCTTTCGTTTCAGCCGATATTCGCCGCAGTCAATACGCTCAACCTCGAACGTCTGCCCAGGCTTGACGCCGTCCTGCTGCCGGATTTCGGCGGGCAGAACAACCTGCCCTTTACTCGACACCGTAGTTGTCATACCTGGTAAGATATTGTCTTACCCAGCCCTCCGTCAAGCCCGGCGACGGTTTCCAATTTCTGCTTTCTACTTCAGGAGTACGATGCCGTTGGCCGGCTTTCCCATTTCAGCTTTCAGCGTTTCAGCTTTTCGTTGGTCCCGCCCTCAACCCTCAACCTTCAACCCTCAGCCCTCAACTTCTCTTCTCGGCGCCGAGGCATCGCCAGCCACATGGCGCTTCGGCGGCATGGACGCGCTTGACGGCCGCCGCTGGTCCTCGCACGCTCCCACGCATGCACGCGTTGCCGCCATCCTGTCCGCCGATTCCGGACTTTCCCCCGCTCTTTTGGAATCGCGTTAACGAACAGATTGTCTTTTGGCAGGAGGTTTTCTCCCATCCCTATGAACCGGGCGACTATACCCCCGATCAGATGCGCAAACTCTGCGTGGCTCGCATCAAGACCCGCCTCAAGCGCATCGCCGCCCAAAAGAACGCCGGCCGCGCCCTCTTTGAGCTCTCCGATTACCTGGCCTGCCTCATGGTCATCGAGTCGCGCAACTAAGCGCGCTTTTCTCGGATGGGACCGCGAACCGGCAGTTGCCTCCAGGGCGCAATTCCCGGACGGTGCCGGCGAGTCCCGTTTCAACCGGCACCCTTTCTCCCAGTGCCTCACGAACCCCCGGTTGTGCAAAAACTTCGCTCTGACCCCGACACGGCAGCGCCCTGGGCATCGCCGAAGTCACCGTAAAACTTCACGTCGGCCACCTCCTCGCCAAGCTGCAGGCCAGCGACCGCACCCAGGCCACCACCACCGCGTTGCAACGCGGCATTCTGCATTTGGATTGACTTAATATGTGGCGTGGAGTTCGCAGGAAAAGTGTGCATTATCATTGACTCACACCTGCAGACACCTGCACGCGGCTTGCCTGGCATGCCTCATGCAGCAAGAATAGGCGCCTATGGGAAAGTTCAAACCTCCCGAAGACGAGGAAGAGCGCCGGGCCTGGATCAAGCGACAGAAAGCCGAGGGTGTGCGGGCCTTCAAAGCCCGCTACGGATGGACGACCAGCACGGTCGGGCCCGCAACGAACCCTCGAACCGCCGACCAGCAGGACCACCGCTACAATGTCCGCGCCGTCTCCGCCCGCTGGCACACTCTAAACCCGGATCAGGAGGCGGCATGGCGCGCTCGGGCGGCCAAGACATACTTCATCACCGACACAGGCAGTCGGGTGCGCCGCAATTGCTACAACTGGTTTGTCAGCTTGAATACTCGGCGCGCTGATCTCGGGCTTCCCCAATTTGACGTACCGCCCGCTGAGCCGGTGTTCCCCACCAACCCGGTGAAGGAGTTGGCCTATACCTGGACGGACGGCAAGTTCACCCTCTTGGCCCGCGTCGAAGGCACGCCGGGGCAGTTGATCCTGGTGCAAGGCGCCAGGCCGGTCAGCAGTGGCGTCCAGTGCGTGCAGCATTTCCCCTGGCTGGGGCTGCTGCCGCCCCCAAAAGACGGCTGGAGCAACATCACCGACCTTTACGTCGCCCGTTATGGCGTGCCCAAGCCGAACCAAGCCATCTGGATCCGCTTTTGCCAGCACATTGACGGCTTTATAGATGTCCCAGTGGAGTTCCGCGTCCGCGTCCAAGCCCCAGCCGCCTAAAGCCGCTCTGCCCCCTCATGGGTATTGGGGATGCGCAAATATCAGGCTGTAAACGACGTAAGCCACTGCCCAACCACAGGTTGCGAGCGCCTATAGCCTCATCTCCACGCCGGCACCACACCGGGACCTCACCGTATCGTCACCGTATCCTCACCGTAGTACCTCTGATAGGCTATCAGAGGTACTACGGTGAGGATAGCCAGAGGATAGGGTGGGGTGACGGTGTTGTCCGCGAGAGGGTAAGGCGGGCGTATCTATCCAGGAACTGGACAGTCTGGCCCATCAGGCGTTGGTTTGCCGGCAGAACCGCCCAACCATAAACTCCTAGCAGCCGAGGTAACGAGGCTCTGTATTCCGCGCTCCGCGCTCCGCATTCCGCATTAGTCTGAGCGCATGAAGCTCCAGTGGGGCGGCCTTCAACCAGGCACCTGCCAGCTCCCCAGTGACCGCGTTGGTGCCGTCGCGCGCAAAGGCGCCTACCCTGAAGTCCGCCGTCGCATAACCCGGCGCAGATACCTGGATGCACCTGCCCGGATATGTCACATCCCACCCCGGAAGCAGCGACTCGCATACGGGGCCAATACAATAGGCGGCATGCCAGCCGCGCTTCGGATGAAGCCGGAACCGCCCGGTCTTGTCACAATGCGCCGCGCGGCCAGGCTGGTCCATGGCAATAACTGAGGCATCGGCCAGCGGCTCCTGGGTGGTGGCGCTCACAACCAGCCCGGTCACGCCGTAGGCATGCACCCGTGTATGCGGCACCGGCAGGATGCAGCCGCTTCAAACGATGACTACCCAGCCGAGCAGCGCGGCAAGACTAGCTCGCATGACAACGTCCGCGCTCACTGGCGCGGCGGGGCAAACGCTGCCGGTGTGAAACGAAAGCGTCATCCCGCTGTCGCTTCCGACACGTTGTTAGCTTTTCCGTGCTTACGGATTGCTAGCATTTGAATTGTTTGAGGATTCTGTCTTGCTGCTTGACACCACAGGACTCGTGAATGTGATCGATTATCCCCTTTAAGGCAAAGTTGATAGTGTACAAGAGCTTATACGATTCGTTGAAGTCCATGTCGATTTTCTGGCTGACCCTAAAGGTTTTCCTCTCTTCAACGAACTTGGTCGGAAAGTGCTCGCCTATCGGCATGGAATCAAAGAGCCCTATCGCTCTGCCGGTATTTGATACTGACGCGGGAAAGCGGAAGTTCAGCGTAAGCTTATGGCCGTTATTGCAGTCTTCCTTTCCCAATACTCCGTTCCGGTGTTCGTAACAGTTTCGCGCTTTGTTTACCGCGGTTAGCGCCTCAAGAAATGGCCTGAAGTTCTGCTTCACGTGAAACTTAGCGATCTTGTCAGGAAACGAGGCCTTATGAAACCTCCGCTTTTCCCTTTCAATGTCAGCTCTCAGGTCGAAAACCGAATTACCCAGCTTCTTCGCAATCGCAACCTCATAAAGCTCGTTCGCTCTTTCTAGTGTCAAAACCAGTATGCGGAAGAGGTCCTGAAATAGGGACCGATCAACAAGCACCTTCACGTCGTTTACGAGTTCCTGGAATGTGCGCGTCCTCTCCCTCAAACTGTACGTGAATTCGACGGTGAGGTGGTAGTTGGAGAAATCGCTTTCGACGTCCCGGCAGGTGCAGAAGTGGAGGAACTTATAATTAGTAAACCACTCCTCGAGAAGAGTATTTGTTTGATTGGCCAAAAGTAGTGGGAAGAAGCGGATCTGACCATAGCCATTTGGCACAGTCTCGTAATTCACCAGGTCCATACTTCTTTGCTATAATTGGGACAAAGTTAGGTCCTGGCTAAACATGGCAACGGGTTGGAAGTGGCGGGAACTGGGAGATTGGGTTGCGCAAAGACAAAGAAGGCTCGGGTGAGAGGGGGACCCGGTTGCGTCCTCGCCATGCTCCAGGATGGTCTGCTCCGCTTGCATTCCCGGATCGGAAGGCTAGGGCGAGGGGCGGAGCGGGTCAATGGGCAAATGGAACCTACAGGACCGCAAGGCGCAGGACAGAATTCTTCGGAGCCAGGTTAGGGCCAAAGCGTCGGGGTCTTTGCGAGACGCCAAAGGCGTCACTCATACCAGCCCAGGGCAACGCCCTGGGTTCATGTCCCCCAAAACCATATTGAGCGCTGAAGGCGCGACTCATCCTTCTCCGGCTACGCACCCCTGCGGACTATTCGCTTCGACCCCAACCATACCCTTCGTCTCAACCGGCCCGGACTGATGAGGCAGGCCCTTGGCCTGCAATAGCAAAACGGCGCCATGAACCCAGGGCGTTGCCCTGGGCTGGTATGAAACAGGCCGTTGGCCTGAAAGCAAAGCCGCCCGCCGCTCAAACCCATCGGGTAGCAGGGATGGGTGGCGTGTGTGTGGGTCCTCATATACCAGAGTTGCCCCATTGCGCCTATCCCTCAACCTCCGAAGAATCCCGTCTTGCGCCTAGGACCGCAGGGCAGGACAGAATTCTACGGAGCCCCGTCAAGGCCAAAGCGTCGGCGTCTTTGCGAGACGCCAAAGGCGTCGCTCATACCAGCCCAGGGCAACGCCCTGGGTTCATGTCCCCCAAAACCATATTGAGCGCTGAAAGCGCGCGTCATCGGGCCGCCGTGGGGCCGCCCCGTTCGATCCCACCCCTGGCTGTCATACGCCTTCGCCCAAGGCGGACCCCGTTAATCCCATACGTACCGCTCATCGAACTCCAGGTGATACTTCTGGAGGAGGTTGCGGTACTCCTCCTGGAAGGACCGTGTCCGATGATGTTCTTCCTGATGGTCAATATAGCGCACGAGGTCTTCTAACTGGCTCCACCCCACCGAAAAGGCACCGTAGCCTGCCTGCCAGAAGAACGCCTCGTATTGCGGGTCCTGGTGTTTAATCCAGGCGGAGGAGGTCTTCTTGATCTTCTCGAGGAGCTCGGCCTGTGTGATGGTGCGGGCCAAGCGCGCGGCAACGTGGACGTGATCGGCGGCGCCACCGACACGGTAGGCTTCGCATTCGCAATCACGGCACACCGTTGCCAGGTAGGCGTGCATGCGTGGACGCATCGCTGGGTCGAGCCAGGGGCGGCGGTCTTTGGTGCTGAAGACGATGTGAAGGATGACTTGGCTCAGGGATTGCGGCATAGATTAGGTGCCTGAACGGCGTGAATTCTATGAAGCAGGCCGGTGGCCTGCAACAGAATTAAAACGGGCGGATGAACCCAGGGCGTTGCCCAGGGCTGGTATGAAGCAGGCCGATGGCCTGAAGCCAGATCGCCGTCCTCATCGCGCTGGGTGAGATGCGCAATTGAGAGTGCGGAGTGCAGAATTGGGGTTTGCGAAGGGACGTGAGGCACAGATTGTTTATGAGGAGAGCCATGAAAGAGCAGCCGTCATTGGATTGGCTCGGGGCAAAGGCCAGCCTCTCCCACCGCCGACGGGCGGGCAGCCAGCGAACCCAGGGCGACGATGCTGCTCATTAGGATCACGAAGGCCAGCACGGCGAGGGTTGGCCGCAGCACCTCTTCCGGCCCGCCCGAGCCTATCCCAAATACCTGGAGTACGGGCTCAACGAACAGCGGCGAGGTCAGCGTTAAAGCGGCCAGCGCCCAGGCGTGTTGGGCGATGGGCCCCCAGCGCCGCACACCGAGACGCCGCTCGGTGGCAATGAACAGCGGCTGCACCAGGAAGAAGGCGCCGCATGCCAGGCAAAGCCGCCATCTCCCATAACCCAGCACCATGAGCCCAAGCAGTGTGTGCCAAACTCCGCTGAGAGCGAAGGCAGCGCACAACGCGAAGGCGGGACTGCGCCGTGCCAGCGGTGCAAAACAGCCCGGACGAAAGATCTTCTGGGAGGTTAAGATATTCCAGCGTTGAGCCCAAAACTCGCCGACGGAGGCGGAGCGGTAGGGCGAGCGCATCAACGCGGGCACCGTGACTCCCAGCAGCGCGGCCACAAGAGGGAGGCCAGCCGTTATCATCTCGGCAAGCGCGAGCAGGGCGATGCCGCCGGCCAGCCACCGCACCAGCAGCCCGGGGCCATGGTCCGGAGCCGCCTCGACACCGGCAAGGGCTGCGGCCAGTACTGCCGTTGCCGCGATAAGCTGCACGAAGGCGGCTCCGTCGAAGCGACGCGGGCACCGCTTCACCTGGCAGGTGCCGCACCAGGTGAACAAATACGCCAGGCGCGCGCGCCAGGAGGTGAGCGGCGGGGCAACCCACAGCGCTGCGGCAGCGGCCAAGGGCGCGATGATGCAGCACAGCAACAGCCCGCGAGCCGGGGCGCTTGCCCGTCGGAGGCAGGGAACGGCCAGGCAAAGCCCGGTCAGGAGTACTACCACGAGCAGCGCCATCGCAAGGCGGGCCACAGTCCAACCGTTGTGCTTCTGGTCGCGTACCACTGTTTCTCACAGGATTAGACCGTCCGGCCCCCGGACCGTTACGGTCTCCCGGCATCGAGAGGGGGTGGAGGATGAACCGCGAAGGGGCGAAGGCGCCAGGATGGGTTTATCCGCGAATGACGCGGAGAGTCTCCCCGTCGGTCAAGCCAGCACCACAAGGGCCAGTTTGACGAGCAGCCAGTAACCGAAAACCCAGAAGGCGGATTCCTTGAAGGAGACGCCGCTCAGTTTGGACAGCCCGATCGCCAGAACTGCGGTAGCCCAGACATGGAACAGGTTAAACACGCCGAAGGCCAGGCGCACCGCATGGTCCGCCGGCAGACGGCCCACCAGAAGCGAAAGTGCCGGGCGGGCGTTGGCGTCGTCCGTGAGGATTCCCAGCAGCGCCGCGAACACCGTGCCGAGAATGACAATACCGCCGGTCAAAGCCACCACTTCCATCGCCTTCCAATAGGAAAACCGGACCTTCAGGAACACGCGTCCGATGCCCCACAGCACCAGGGCGGACCAGCCGGTGCCAATAAGCACGGCCAGCACGGTGACCAGCGCGGAGAGCAACCGCAGCCGGGTCGCGATCACTGCTTTGGCCGCTGCGGTTCCCGTCGCGGCCACCGCCGCGGCAGCCGGGTCATCGCCGCCGATCGCACCCGCGGCCATGACGCCAGCCACACCAACCAGGAGCGTCGGTATGAGGATGTTGCGCAACCGCGGCGGCGCGGAGGCCACTTCGGCAAACACATCTCCCGGATACGCCAGCACGTTCGTGAGTTTGGCGAACAGCGAAGTGGGGAGCGGAGGGTGAGATGGAGCGGGAGGTGCGGTTTCGATGGTGATAGGAGACATAGCTGGGGTCAGATTTGCTGGTGATCAAAGGGCATTGGCACGCGTGTCGCGCGAGACCTCAAAGCGCTGGAACAGGCCCGCCAGGGCCAGGATCATCAGGACATCAATCCCAATCTGAATCGCCAGGCCTGTGGTGATGGCAAGGGGCAAGGCCTGCGGCCCGCTCAGAAAATGGCAGAGGCGTTGCGCGGTCCAGATGGCGGGATAGAATACCAGGAATGAGAAGACGACCACCATCAGCGTACCCGCTGGGCTGGCGGCCTCGGGCCGGCCGGCGGCCTGGCGGGCAGCCGTGAGCAGGTAATGAAGGTTCCAAACGCTGTTCAACGCCAGCGCTATGGCCGGGTAGCTCAGGAGCAGGGGCGGCAGCAACAGCCAAGGGAACCGGCCGAAGATCAGCAGCGGTACCAGCCCAACCGCCTGACTGCCGAGCACGAGAAACGTGGGCACTGAAACCTCGGCCAGAACCAGCGCCAAGGGCGACACGGGGAGCGTGCGAAATCCCACCAGGTGGTTGCCATCCCGGCGGAAGTCGAAGGGGAATAGCCGCTGTAGGAAAAACGCCAGCGCCGCGATGAAGATGGCCACGCCCAGGTGAAAACTCAGGCTCACCTTAGGGGCATCCGAATCCAGAGTAACAGGCGCTCGAGCGACGTATTGGTGGAACTTCCACAGCAAAGCGATCAGGATAGTGGAGTAAATGCCCACGAAAGCGAAGGCCGCCAGAAGATCCTTCCGCGAGCGCCTCACCGCCATGAGGTTCCTCCACACCAGGGCGCCGACCCCTTGGAAGAGCGGAAAGCGGGGGAGCCGCGCTGAGCGGGCGCGCGCTACCGCCGCCACTCCGGCTCGGCCCTGGACGGCCCGCAGCCGGGCCTCCGCTCGGCGCGTGGTCGTGCCCAAGGCCGGCTCGAAAACGCTCGCCTTGAGGCGCAGCAACCCCCACAAGCTTAGCGCCGCGGCCAAACCAAAACCGGCGAGCCACAAGGCCGGCTCGAAGAACGTCGGCGCTAAGACATCCCCTGTCCGGGCCAGGCCCGCCAACCACCCCCTTAGCCAGGCCGAAGTGGTGACGTCAGACGGGGTCATCGCCGGATAGAAAGCCAATTGCACCAGCGGCGACCGCAGGCAAGCGGGGACAAAGTCCATCTCCCACGCCACCCGAAAATAGAACGCCGTCAATACGAAGCAGGTGCCGAGCATCATCCACCGCAGGCGGTAATGCAGGCGGTCGGAAACCGCTCCTCCCCAGACGGCGGCGGCCATGGCCAAATGGAAACAGGCCACCTGGAACAGGGTCACGGATCCGGCCGCCAGCACCGGGTGCCGGAGGTGCGGCGCGAACAAAGCCGCGAAAACAATCCCCTGGATTGCCGCGTAAAGGTACTGCGGCAGCAGGCGGTAGAGCAGGATTTGCCTCTGGGTGAACGGGCTGGTGAAAACGAACTCAATATCCGGGGGCTCGAAGGCCAGGCCCCGCTGCAGGAAGCCTTTGATGACCGAGCCGAGAATCATGATCAGAATGGCGCCCACCAGCACGTCTCGCCGGATCATCCGCCCAAAGGCCTCGTTGCCCCGGTAATAGAATAGACAGCCAGCTATCGCCAGCAGCCATAGGCAGGCGATGAGCGTCGTAGGGCGACGCAGGCCCCGGCAGAAACACGAACATCGCCGACGTAGCAAGGTCCACCAGAGATACAGCAAGGCACGATTCATGATGCCCTGGATTCGACCTCCGCTTCCTCCCTCTCCGTCACCGCGAAAAAGACGTCCTCCAACGAGGCCTCTGCGTGAACCGTGGCGCGGTCACGGATCTCCGCCAGCGAGCCAAAGACCATCTTGCGCCCGCGGTGCAGAATCAGCACCTGGTCGCATAGTGCCTCCACCAGCACCAGCAGATGGGAGGAAAGGAGGAAGGAGGTGCCGGCTGCCGCCCGACGCCGGATTGACTCTTTGATATTGCGGATGCCCCGCGGGTCCAGGCCGGTCAACGGCTCGTCCAATATCACCACCCGAGGCTCGCGCAGGAACGCGCAAGCCAGCGATAGCTTTTGCAGCATCCCCCGCGAGAGGTTGGAGGCCTGTTCGTCCCGTTTGTCCGCCAGCTCGAGTTCCTCCAAAAGCGCCCCGTATTTCGCCTCGGCGTCCGGCACGCGGTAGGCCAAAGCCACAAAATGCAGGTGTTCGGTCACCGTTAGCAGGTCATACGCGTGAATCGTGTCCGGGACATAGGCGAACTGCTGTTTAGCCCGCAGGGCTTGGCGCTCGATGTCGTATCCGCCAACCCGCAAGCTGCCCGCCGACGGCCGCAGAATCCCCGTGATGGCGCTCAGAGTTGTTGTCTTGCCCGCCCCATTGGCCCCCACAATCCCTACGATCCTGCCCGGCTCAACCGCGAACGTCAGATCCTGCACGGCGACAAATCCGTCATATCGCTTGCTGAAATTGAGCACTTCTACCACGGGTCCGTCCATCGGCTGTGTCATTGTCATGGCAGCGGCATTGTTCGTCTTCTGTCCTATTGTCCTATGACAGTACTGCAGCTAGATCGTCACGGCAAGTGCTCGCTTTAACCATGCCGGGGTCGTTCCTCACTTTTTAAACCCTTGCGTGTGGTTGCAGCATCAGAGCCTCGTTACCTCGGCTGCTACAAGTGCACGGGTTCTTGAACGGGCTGCTAGCCAGCGGCGGGCAAGGGTGTTAGCCTGGTGCGCATGAGCCGGCTTCGGACCCTGTTGCTTTCTGGCCCCGCTCCGCCCGACGCGGTGGCCGTGTGGTTTGGCGACCTGCCGATGGATGCGCCGATCGAGTGCTGCTACGGACCGCCCAGCGATCCGAGCGCCATGGGCTTGTGGTTTCCCAAGCTGGCGGCCGACGCGAAGTTAGAGATCATTGTGGGCCCGGCGCCTGCCGGCCCATGCATGGGGATTTGGCGGGGGACGGTCCTGGACTGGCCGGGGAGCGTGTTCATGGTGGGTGCGCCGCCCAAGCCCGGCTTTCCAGGCTGTTGGGCCCGGCCCGGGCAAGCCCCGGCGGAGTTGGAGGCGTTCTTTGGTCTGCCCGAGGGCGAGCACCCCGGCATCTGGTTTCGCAGCCGCCGCGCCCGCCCTGGCGTCTGGCGTTAACGCCGGTGTCCGTTCCTACTTTTTGCAAAGCAGAAATTGGGAAAGCAGAAAGCTGCGTGAGAAGTTGAGGGTTGAGAGCTGAGGGTTGAGAGACAGGGACGGCTGGTGGCGGCTTGCCGATTGCGCGTTGCTCCGGCGAATGCCGGCGGCTGGCGACCGCGAGGCCCATTTTCTGGAGCTGAACCACCCGCAACATGCTTATGTTCAGCAGCATACGAAGCTCAGGTTTGTCGAATTCGTGTAATCCGGGTCAAGCTGGAGTCGCTCCCTAGTCCCTCCCTATCCCCTCCCGATACACACCGTAGGTTGAAAATGAACCTACGGTGTGTATCGGGAGGGGTAACGGTGAGACCAGGGAGGGGCTGCTGCGGGGGACTCTCGCGACCGAGTTGCCTGGCCCTGTGGCCGGTCGGTGCCGGAGTGCTGACTTCCTGGCGGCCTGCGCCCGCTGGAGCGCCAAGGCCAGCAACTGGCCCACGCTCCGGTCGTGGCACGAGGGCTATGTCAGTGGCGCTGCTGTTTTTCCTCCGTGCAATGCGCGCCTGCCGCAGGTAAATAGAGCGCGATGAATGTGATCGGCATTATCCCCGCGCGTTACGCCTCGACGCGCTTTCCCGGGAAGCCGCTGGCGCTGATTGCCGGCAAGCCGCTCATTCGGCACGTGGTCGAGCGCTGTCAGCAGGCGAAGTCGCTTTCCGAGGTGATCGTGGCCACGGACGATACGCGCATTTGGGAGGTGGCACAGGATTTCTGCCGGGCCGAAATGACGCGGCCTGAGCATCCCAGCGGCTCGGACCGGGTGGCCGAGGTGGTCACGCGCTGCGCCTGTGATGCGATTGTGAACATTCAGGGGGATGAACCGCTGATTGATCCTGCCGTGATTGATGCGGTCGCCGGCGCGCTGGCGCACGCGGAGATGTCCACCGCGGCGACGCCCATCAGCCGCGCGGACGACTATAGCAGTCCGAATGTGGTGAAAGTCGTTGTCAGCACGGCGGGCCGGGCGCTATACTTTTCGCGGCGCACGATTCCGTATTTGCGTGAGGCCGCCGGCGGTTCGGTGAGCGAACAGTTGGCGGCATTTCCGTTTTTGAAGCACCTGGGCATTTACGGGTATCGGCGGGAGACGCTGTTGCGTCTGGTCAAGTTCCCGGTCTCGCCGCTCGAACGGGCCGAGAGGCTCGAGCAGTTGCGCGCGCTCGAGAACGGCATACCCATCGCGGTCGTGCAGGTGGATTACGACAGCGTGGGGGTGGACGTGCCGGCGGACGTGGGCCGCGTGGAGCGGTTGTTGAAGGGTCAGATGAGTTAGCTGCGTTCAATGAAATACATCTTTGTCACCGGCGGTGTGATCAGCTCTTTAGGCAAGGGGCTCACGGCGGCGTCTTTGGGCACCTTGCTCGAAAGCCGCGGCCTCAAGGTCGCGCTGCAGAAGTTCGACCCCTACCTGAACGTTGACCCGGGCACGATGAACCCCTACCAGCACGGCGAGGTCTATGTGCTGGACGACGGCGCCGAGACGGACCTGGACCTTGGCCATTACGAGCGCTTCACGAACGTGCAGTTGACCCGGCTCAACAACCTGACGAGCGGGCAGGTTTATCAAACCGTGCTCAACAATGAGCGCGAGGGCAAATACCTCGGCAAGACGGTGCAGGTGATCCCGCACGTGACGGATGAAATCAAGAAGCGCATGCACGTGCTGGCCGAACATTCGGGAGCGGACGTAATCATCACCGAGATCGGCGGGACCACCGGCGACATTGAGGGGCTGCCCTTCCTGGAGGCCATCCGGGAGTTCGCGCTGGAGGTTGGATACAACAACGCCATTTTCGTCCACGTCACCCTGGTGCCGTTCATCAAGGCCGCGGGTGAGCTCAAAACAAAGCCTACCCAGCAATCGGTCGCCAAGCTGCGCGAGATCGGCATTGCCCCGCACATCGTCGTCTGCCGCTGCGAGCGGCCGCTCGACAAGGACGTGCGGCAGAAGATTTCACTCTTCTGCAACGTGCCTTTCGAGGCCGTGGTGGAGGAGCAGGACGTAGCTCATTCCATTTACGAGGTGCCACTGATGCTCCAGCGCGAGCGGGTGGACGACCTGGTTTGTAACTTACTGCGCCTGGACACGCCGCCGGCCAAGATGGCGCACTGGCAGGATATCGTGCGCAAACTTATCGCCCCCCAGAACCGGGTGAGAATCGGCGTCGTGGGCAAATACATCGGGTTGCAGGATGCCTACAAGTCAGTCTATGAGGCCATCAGCCACGGCGGCATTGCCAATGATTGCGGGGTTGAGATTCAGAGGGTGGATGCGGAGGAGATTGAGCGCGATGGACCGGAGAAACATCTCAAGGGGCTGGGTGGGGTGCTGGTGCCCGGCGGGTTCGGCGAGCGAGGCATCGAAGGCAAAATCCAGGCCGCCCGCTATGCGCGCGAAAACCAGGTGCCTTACCTGGGCCTGTGCCTGGGCATGCAAATCGCCACGATTGAATTCGCGCGCAATGTCCTGAAGCTGCCCAAGGCGCACTCGACGGAGTTTGATCCGAGCACGCCTCACCCGGTCATCGCCATGCTCGACGCCCAGACGAAAGTAACGAAGAAAGGCGGCACGATGCGCCTGGGCGCCCAGGCCTGCCAGTTAACCGTAGGGACCAAGACGGCCCAGCTCTACGGTGCCTTCGTGATCAACGAGCGCCATCGCCATCGCTATGAGTTTAACAATGCCTACCGGGAGCGCTTCCTGAAAGCGGACTTCGTCTTCAGCGGACAGACACCCGATGGCAGGCTGGTGGAGATCATCGAACTGGCGAAGCACCCGTTCTTCATTGGCAGCCAGTTTCATCCCGAGTTCCGCAGCAAGCCGCACCAGCCGCATCCGCTGTTCCGGGGCTTCATCGCGGCGGCGCACGCGCGTACGCTGCAGAAGCCGCTGGAGCCCCGCTCGTGAGTGTGTTTCAGCCCATCGCCCAGAAGGCGAGTGAAGCTGGTTTACCTTTCCTGGTAATAGGGGGCTACGCTGTGATGGCCCATGGATTCGTCCGGGCTACCGACGATCTCGACCTATTGGTGCAGGGCAGCCGGCGTGACCAGTGGCGCGGGCTCTTGGAGGGACTGGGCATGAAAGTTTATCGCGAGCGCCCGGTCTTCATGCAGTTTGATCCGCCCCCCGGTGGAAGGCTTCCGGTGGACCTCATGTTCGTCGGTGAGGAGATTTTCCAAAAGATGCAGGTGGAGGCGCAGTCCGCGAGCGTGGAGGGGGTTTCGTTTGGCGTAGTATCCTTGCTGCACTTGATCGCGCTGAAATGCCATGCCATTAAGCACGGCAAGCCGCTTCGCCGCATCAAGGACACGGACGATTTGATTCACCTCATAATCTATAACCGCCTGGACTTGAATGAACCACAACTCCGGGCGATTATTCTCAAGCACGGTGACCCTGAACTCTATGAAAAGCTCCAACACTCCTGTGCCTCCGAATGATGGGCAGTTGCACGATGCGCCGGGGTTGGAATTCCCGGATTGGAGCGGAATGGTTTCGCACGATGTGCGCATGACCTTTGAGCAAGCTGTGCAGTGGAATGAAGAAATGCTGTCCTTGTTCCTGCCTAAGCCAAACCGGGCTGCTTTGCATGCCGAAACCAAATGCAACGTCGAATTCAGGCTCCTGTAGAATGAACAGGAGCCGCATCTCGACGTCTGGCCTTCATACGCTGTGCAGGTGAGCCGTTCAGGACGGGGCGCGCTCGCTCACATTGTTCAACGTATGACCTACGCGGACGCCATCCGTTTCTTGTATAACCTCCGCTGGTTCGGCGCGAAGTTCGGGCTGGATAACACCTTCAAGCTGGCCGCCCTGGCAGGCAATCCGCAGAACAGGCTCCGGTTTATCCATGTGGCGGGCACGAACGGCAAAGGCTCCACTAGCGCCATGCTGGAGAGCATCTACCGGGCGGCCGGGTTGCGCGTCGGCTTGTTCACCTCGCCGCACCTGGTCGCCTTTGGCGAGCGCATCCAGGTCAACCGCAAGCTGATCTCGGAGGGCGAAGTTGCCCGCCTTGTCGCGGAGATGCGCTCGTTGCTGGAAAAGAGTTGGGGGCACCTTGATATTGGAACGCCTGCCGCCCCGACAGCAGGCGGAGAGCCCGCGCAAGCGCCAGCGGTCCCATCGCCTTCCGCCGCCGAGCACCCGACCTTCTTCGAGGTCGTGACCGTGATGGCCATGCGCTACTTCGCTGCACAGAAGTGCGATTTGGTGATATGGGAAACCGGTCTGGGCGGGCGTCTCGATGCCACCAACATCGTCGCTCCCCTGGCCAGCATCATCACGAATATCCAGTACGACCATCAGAAGTGGCTGGGAGAAACCTTGCCCAGCATTGCCGGGGAGAAGGCGGGCATTATCAAGCCCCGCGTCCCTGTCATTACCGGCACGGAGGCGCCCGGAGCACTGGAGGTAATCGAGCAAACTGCGCGCCACATGAGCGCGCCCATAACGATCGTGTGCCCATCGGACACGCGCCGTCCGCCTCTGGATACGATTCAATTGCCGCTGCTGGGCCAGCACCAGAGAATGAACGCCGCGGTGGCCCTGGCCGCCGTGCGTACGCTCGCGCCGTTGATTCCAGTGGGTGAGGATTCAATCCGAACCGGGCTTGCCCGAATTCATTGGCCGGGACGGCTCCAGACCGTCATAAGGAGTTCGGGCCAGACAATCCTGCTGGATGGCGCGCACAACGTTAGCGGCGCCGAAATCCTGGCGGCGGCACTTCGGGATTACTTCCCTGCTGCTCGCCCGGCGTTGGTCCTCGGCATTTTGCGCGATAAGGACTGGCCGGCCATGTGCGAAATCCTGGCGCCGCAGGCGGGGCGCATCCTGCTGGTCCCCGTTCACAGCGAGCGCACGGCGGAGCCGCATGGGCTGGCGGAAGTGTGCAGCCGGGTAAATCCGTCGGCGCAGGTGATCGAGCACACCTCGCTCGCCGCTGCCCTGGCGGATACGGCCAGGGATAGCTTCATTACCATTGCCGGCTCGCTTTACCTCATCGGCGAGGCGATGGAGTTGCTGCAACTTTCCCCGATCAAGGCGAACGACGAGCGTGGCCTCAATGAGTGGACCGGCGCGTCCAAACCCTCCGAGCCAACGCCAGCCGCGAGGTGACGCACGCGAGCGCGGCGGAATGGGCGCATCTTCACACAACCACCGGTGCCTGATGTAGCGGCGGGCATCCTGCCTGCCGTAGAGCCGGGCATCTTGCCCGGCGGAATGACCGTTGGCACAACTGGGGGCGGAGATCCGGGCGGCAAGATGCCGCCCTCTACGGCAGGCAGG